>Ga0207971_100024_pt1 | contig 226367 bp, 195 predicted proteins | sample LakWasMet56_HOW8_2_FD_183890 | JGI IMG/M metagenome (GOLD analysis project Ga0207971, IMG submission 183890) | Freshwater sediment methanotrophic microbial communities from Lake Washington under simulated oxygen tension - Sediment Metagenome... | ecosystem: Environmental > Aquatic > Freshwater... | reverse complement strand
GTACTGTAACGATTTATACATTAAATGGTACATTAATTAGAAAATTCAAAAAAGATGATACAAAAACATCTATTGATTGGGATTTGAAAAATACAGCTCGTATTCCAATTGCAAGTGGTATTTATATCATCCATGTTGATGTACCAAATGTTGGTGAAAAAGTGTTGAAATGGTTTGGTGTTATGCGTCCAATCGATTTGGAATCATATTAATAGTAATAGAACAGTTTATCAAAAATTAGAATTTACACAAAACAAGATATAATATGAAAAAGTATTGTAAATTATTTGCTCCAGTTGCTTTAGCTACTATTTTGTTAGCTACAGATACACTTAAGGCGGGTAACCCTGACCGTGCTGGACAAGCAGGAGCAACAGAATTGCTTATCAATCCTTGGGCACGTAGCTCTGGTTGGGCTGGTGCTAACATGGCTGGTGCTAGAGGTTTAGAGTCTATGTTTTTAAACGTAGCAGGTACAGCTTTTACTCGTAAAACAGAATTAATGTTTGCTCGTACACAATGGTTGAAAGGTACCGATATCAATATTAATGCATTTGGTTTGACTCAACGTGTTGGTGAAACTGGTGCATTGGGTATCTCAATCATGTCGATGGACTTTGGAGATATTCAAATTACTACTGTTGATAATCCAGAAGGTGGTTTAGGAACTTATTCTCCTCAGTTTTTAAATATTGGTGTTTCTTATGCAAAAGGCTTTTCCGATAATATATTTGGAGGTATTGCATTAAAAGTTATCACAGAAAAGACAGCAAACGTAAGTGCACGTGGTGTTTGTTTGGATGCTGGTATCCAATATGTAGCTGGTAAAAATGATCAATTAAAATTTGGTATTGCATTGAAAAATGTAGGACCTCGTATGAAGTTCTCTGGTGATGGTCTTTCATTCAAAACTCCAGTTCCTGCTTCTACAAACGGATCAAATGTTATGACTGTTGAACAACGTGCTGCTCAGTTTGAATTACCTTCATTGTTGAGCATTGGTGCTGGATACGATTTCTATTTGTCGAAAGATAGTACTTCAATGAAAACACACCGTATCACTGCTATGGGTTCATTCGTTTCAAATTCTTTTTCTAAAGATGAATACAAATTAGGATTAGAATATGGATGGAAAAACATGGTGATGGTTCGTGCTGGTTATACATACGAAAAAGGTATTTTCAATAAAGATGAGAGAACAACTGTATTTACTGGTCCAAGTGCAGGTTTTACTGTTGAAATTCCATTTGGTAAAAACAAATCTACATTTGGTTTAGATTACTCTTACCGTGCTACAAATCCATTCAATGGAACACATTCATTTGGAGCTCGCATAAACTTATAATAAAATTTTATATATTTGTATTACGAAAAGAGTCCTTCCGTGAAAACGGAAGGATTCTTTTTCTATTTTAACTGATAACAAAAACATTATTCAAATGTCAAACATTTCGTATTTTACTGAAGAAGGATTGAAAAGATTAAAGGATGAATTACATCAACTAAAAGTTCATGAACGTTCATCTATTTCGAAACAAATTGCTGAAGCACGAGATAAAGGCGATTTATCTGAGAATGCAGAATATGATGCTGCGAAAGAAGCGCAAGGACTCCTAGAATTAAAAATTTCTAAGCTAGAAGAGGTATTGGGTAATGCTCGATTAATCGATGAGTCAACATTGGACATCTCAAAAGCATTGATTTTATCTAAAGTTAAAATAAAAAATATTGCAAATGGTTCAACAATGCAATATACATTGGTTGCTGAAAATGAAGCAGATTTGAAATCTGGAAAAATTTCAGTTGACTCTCCAATTGGCAAAGGTTTGTTAGGTAAAAAAGTAGGAGATGTTGCCGATATCACCGTTCCATCTGGTGTTATTAAATTTGAAATTGTAGAAATTTCAAGATAATCGCATGGCAAGTATATTTACTAAAATTATTTCAGGAGAAATTCCATCTTACAAAATTGCGGAGAACGATAAGTTTTTAGCCTTTTTGGATGTATTCCCCTTGGTTCATGGACACGTGCTTGTGGTTCCTAAAAAAGAGATTGATTATATCTTTGATATCAATGATACTGATTTGTCAGAAATGATGATTTTTGCAAAAGGTGTTGCAAAAGCCTTGAAAAAATCAGTTGATTGTAAAAGAATTGGTGTGGCTGTTATCGGATTGGAAGTGCCTCATGCACACATTCACCTTGTTCCAATGAACACCGCAAACGATGTCAATTTTACACAAGCCAAACTAAAACCTAGTCCAGAAGAATTAAGTTCAATGGCCGATAAAATTCGTTCAAATTATTAATTCTATTTTTCTGCACGTTTCGGATTTTCAGCAATAAATGCTTTCCAGCCAGTATAGCTTTTGGTAGTAGTTCCCGGTTTTCGTTGAAAATGATGACAAACGGCAGCAGCTAACCCATCCGTTGCATCCAAAAATTCTGGTGTTTCTTTGAAATTAAGCAAGGTTTTGAGCATTGCGGCAACTTGTTCCTTGGAGGCGTTTCCACTGCCTGTAATCGATTGTTTTATCTTTTTAGGGGAATACTCATGAATGGGTAAGTTTTTTGACAAGGCACCTGCAATTGCAACACCTTGTGCTCTTCCTAATTTAAGCATCGATTGTACATTTTTACCAAAAAATGGCGCTTCAATCGATAATTCATCTGGATGGTATTGATTTATCAATGACACTACACATTCAAATATTTTTTGAAGTTTTAGTGCATGATCGCCTACTTTTTCTAAGCGCAACACACCCATCACTACTAATTCCATTTTCGTACCTTTAACATGGATTATCCCATAGCCCATAATATTGGTACCTGGGTCAATGCCTAAAACTATTTTATCAGTACTCATGCTTAATTAACAGTGCTTTTTTATTATTATTGTTGACCTTAATGATACAACAAAAACAAACGATTTCTTACAAAGTTATAAGTCTTTTTATAAAGGCCGTTATTTTATTGCTTTCTATTGTATACATCTTCAATAAACTAGTTGTTGCAAATGAAGTTGATGTTCTTATTCAAGAGCTGAAAACATCAAAGCTTAGTTATGTAGTATTGGTTTTTGTTTTGATGTTTGTTAATTGGGGACTAGAAGCATTAAAATGGCAGTATCTAATAAAACCTTTGGAACACATTTCATTTTCAAAGTCATTGCAGTCGGTTTTTTCTGGAGTTACCGTTAGCATTTTTATGCCCAACAGAATTGGCGAATTTGCTGGACGGATATTTTATTTAGAAAAAGCAGATAAAATCAAAGCAACAATCAAAAACTTTATAGGTAGCATTTCGCAGCTAACAGTCACATTGGTGTTTGGTTTGGCTGCTATTGCTTTCGCTTATTATCAGAATATATTGCGACTTGATGAAATTGAAATCATTAAAAAAAATTATTGGTGGATTTTCTTGTTCCTACTTCTTTTTTTAATCGGCTGTTTTTTCTTTATCAAATTTTATGGAGCTAAGTTCTTCGGAACAAACGCGAGTTATTTAGAAGCATTGTACGATGTAAATTACAAGCAATGGTTGTATGTTTTTATATTATCGATGCTGAGGTATTTAGTGTTTCTAATTCAATTTTATATTTTGTTAATGGCGTTTGATATTCAAGTTGATTTTCAAATTGCAGTAACTATTATTGCACTTATATTTTTTGTATCCAGCTTTATTCCTTCATTTGCTACAACCGAAGTTATTACAAGAGGCGCTACTGCAGTTTATATATTTAATTTGGCCAATGTCGATACTGCTTTAGTGGTAATTGTTTCATTGCTACTCTGGATAATTAATTTGGCTATCCCGGCTTTGTTGGGAGGATTGTTCGTATGGAAAATGAAATTTTTTAAAGAGAAAAAATAATGCATTTACTTCAAGTTACTTTTCTTGTTTTTGTAGGCTGCATTGTTTTTTTATATGCAATTCAAATCATTCAATATGCAATTGGTTGGATGAATACAAAGGCAGTTGTTCCGTATTCACCTACTCGTAAAATAGCCGTTGTTATTGCTGTTCGGAACGAAGAAACAATGATTGAAAATTGTTTAAATGCTGTACTTAATCAAACCTATCCAAGTCAACTTTTTGATGTAATTATTGTGGATGATTTTTCGGAAGACAGAACGGTTGCTTGCATTGAAAAGTTTTCGAAAGAACATGCGAATGTTTTTCTACTACGATTGGATGTTGCTGATGGTAAAGGTAAAAAAGCGGCAATTCGAAAGGGTGTTTTATTTACCGATGCAACAATCATTGTTACAACAGATGCCGATTGCTGGATGGAAAAAGATTGGTTAACTACAATCGCTGCTAGTTTTGAAAATAATGAAACAAAAATGGTGGTGGCTCCAGTTGCTTTTTGCAATGAAAAAAAGGTGTTTGAAAAAATGCAAAGCTTGGAATTTATGGCTTTGATTGCATCTACTGCAGGAGCAATTCATCATAAAAAACCAATCATGTGTAATGGCGCAAATTTGGCTTATTTGAGAACATCTTTTTTTGATGTAAACGGATTTGAAGGGGTAGATCAAATTAGCACTGGCGATGATGTGTTATTGATGTATAAGTTGTCTGAGGAGTATCCAAATGGAATTCATTTTTTGAAAGATGATAGGGCAATTGTCTTCACCCATCCAAAGAATAACATAAGCGATTTTATTAATCAACGAAAACGTTGGGCTTCTAAACCTTTTTCACTTTTAAATGGGGCTACAAAATACACTTCAATTTTAGTTTTTCTTACAAATTTATCGTCTATTAGCTTGATTATTAGCTTGTTTTGTTTGAGTAAAATAGATATTAGTCATGGTTTTACAATAATTTGTCTGATTCTGCTAGGAATTAAATGCATTATTGACTTTTTGTTATTATTTTTAGCATCTTCCTTTTTTGGGAAACAACGTTTGTTGATTTATTTTTTACCCGAACAAATCATCTACATGTTTTATGTAGTTTTTATCGGATTATTAAGTACAACAAAGTCGTTTTCATGGAAAGGGAGAGAACTCAAAAATTAGATGTCTAAAAAAGCGGATAAATATTCAGAATCATTAACACAGCATGCATGGAAGCGCTTGAAAAAAAACAAGCTTTCGATGTTTGGTTTGATTGTTATTATTCTGTGCATGATTGTAGCTGTTTTAGGTTATTTAATTACTCCCGATTCAACTCCTGATGCTAATGATCAATTACTAGAACTCTCTAAAAAGCGTCCAGGTTTTGAAGTGAAAATGTTGTTGAGAAGAAAAAATGAGCCTAAGAACGAAACCAATATTTTCGAAAAAATGGTATTTGGCGAAATCAGTGATTATCGCTCCATTCCATTTAAAGATTACCGATTTGAAGGGAATGATATTGTTGTTCGTGAATATACAGGTGATGATGAAAAACGTGTAGGAATGGATATTCGTATTAATTTGGCAGATGTTGTTTATCCAATTAATTACAATACTCCAATTGAAAACAATTTAGAGCAAGGCTATATGGAGTTTTATGAATTTGGTAGTACTACTAAAGTCAAAAAAACGGTGAAAGAACTGCGAGAAGAAATTGAAGCAAAAAATATTATTACAAAAAAATTTATTTTAGGTACCGATCCTTCTGGTCGTGATTTATTAAGCCGATTAATGATTGGTACACGTGTTTCTTTTTCAGTAGGTTTTATTTCTGTTTTTATTTCCATTTTTATTGGCGTATTAATGGGTGCTTTGGCTGGATTTTATAGAGGTAGAGTGGATGATGTTATTATTTGGATGATTAACGTTGTATGGTCGATTCCAACATTATTACTTGTAATTGCTATTACATTGGCACTGGGTAAAGGTTTTTGGCAAGTGTTTGTTGCAGTAGGTTTAACTATGTGGGTGGAAGTAGCTCGTGTAATTCGCGGACAAGTAATGAGTTTGCGTGAGAAAGAATTTATTGAAGCGGGTAGAGCCTTGGGTTTTAAAAATATCCGAATTATTTTCAGACATGTTTTACCAAATGTAATGGGTCCTGTAATTGTTATTTCTGCAGCTAATTTTGCATCTGCAATTTTAACAGAAGCTGGTTTGAGTTTCTTGGGTATTGGTGCGCAACCTCCAACTGCATCATGGGGTGCAATGATTAATGCGCATAGAGGATATATCATTGGTGATGCTCCTTATTTAGCGTTCCTACCCGGTTTAGCAATTATGTTGATGGTGCTTGCCTTTGTATTGTTAGGAAATGGTTTGCGCGATGCGTTGGATTCGAAATCGCTTGACGATGATCAAATAATGTTCTAACGTTTGTAGATATAAACTTCTGCTGGGTCGTGCCCACATTCATCATTTTTCAAATACACCATTCCCATTTTTTTTAGAACGGCAATCGATGCTTTATTGTCAATAGCAGCTCGGCCAATAATTTCTTTTAGTTGTAATGTGTTAATTGCATAGTCCATTACTGCCTTTGCAGCTTCAGAAGCATAACCTTTTCCCCAATGCTTTTTAAAGAAACGGTAACCCAAATCATATTCTTTTTCTTCTTCCACATATTTTACTCCACACCAACCAATAAATTCATCTGTAGCATTAAGATACACAGCCCAACGCCCCATTTTATTTTTGTATTGAGGAAATATAATGTCCGTTAAAATTCGTTTTGCATCTGTAATATCCTTTACTGGACCATCACCCGTATAACGCGTTACTTCTGAATCTGAATTTAAATCAATTAATAATTGCGCATCATCAATTGTAAATTCTTTTAAATAAAGTCGTTCGGTGGTCAATAATTTTGTCATTAGCTTTCTATTAAATCTCTAATTACTACCGATGCACATACACTACCAAATGTTGCTGGTAAATAAGAAATGGTGCCATAAGCCGATTTTTTGAAATTAGTTCCATCGGTTAGCATTAGCGATTCTTTGATAGGTTCCTCGGGCGAAAAAACAGTTTTGATACCTTTTTTTACTCCCAATTCTTTTAATCGTTTTCGCACGTATTGTGCAAACGGACAATTGTATGTTTTTGAAATATCAACCACCTGCAATTTTGTAGGATCTAATTTTGCACCTGCTCCCATGGAGCTAATAATGCGAACTTTTAAATCGTAAGCCGTTTTTATAAATGTTATTTTAGGTGTAATGCTATCAATGGCATCAACTACATAATCGAACGGTGTAGAAAGTATTTGCACTGCTTTGTCGGGTGTAATAAATTCTTTTATAACCGTTAATTTTAGTTCTGGATTGATGTCTAATAATCGTGCTGCCATCACATCAGCTTTCGATAACCCATGAGTGCTTGATAAAGCAGGTAGTTGTCTATTGCGATTGCTTGGGTCTACCACATCACCATCTACAATTGTCATAGCACCAACACCACTTCTGCAAATAAATTCAGCCGCAAATGAACCTACACCGCCCATACCTACTACCAGTACATGTGCATTCTGAAGCTTCATGAGTTTTTCTTTCCCAATCAATAATTCCGTTCTGGATAACCATTTTAAATCACTCATGTTTAAATACCCTTTTAAAATTTGAATAAATATGTTGAACCAATTGGCGCTCTTCTATTTTTAAAAGTGAAGATGCCGCTTCAAAAATAGCCTTTATAGAGATAACTGCATCATCTGTTTCTAAAAAAATAGAATCTATTGAAGCCAATTGTATTGCTTTTGTTGCATTCGAATTTTCTTGTAGCAATGCTTTTCCAAATGATAAATAGAAGCCATTTTTGATTAATTCCTTTGCAATTTGTTCGTTATTATTAAAACCATGTACAATCATTGGAACGTTTACATTCATTTCTTTTTTGATTCTTACCAAGCTATCAAATGCCTTTACACAATGGATTATGACTGGTTTTTGAAACTGGTCTGCAATTTTTAACTGTTCTTTAAAAATGATTTCTTGCAAACTAAATTCAGCAGTAGCAAACTTGTCTAATCCACATTCTCCTATAGCTAATACATTTTTATTCTGTGCATTATTTTGAATAAAGTTGATTTCTTCGGTAGCGCTTTTTTCGTTGATATACCATGGGTGAATGCCAATGGAAATAAATTCTGAAGTGGGTAACGAATTTAAATTTTTCGCGCTATTTTTTATGCTGAGGATGTTGAGTTCAGCAGTTGTGTGAGTATGAATATTTGTAAATGGAATGTTATTCATAAATAAAAACCCCGCATTGTGCGGGGTAGTTGTTTTTGTTTATTAATGATTATCACCATCGAGCATTCTGCCCAAGCCTCCTAAAATACTTCCTTCTTCTTTTCCGCCTTTGCTGTATTCCATCATTCTGCCGGCTAATCGGCTTACAGGTAATGATTGAATCCAAACTTTTCCTGGTCCTTTTAAGGTTGCAAAAAACAATCCTTCACCACCAAAAATGGTATTACGGATTCCTCCAATAAATTGAATATCGTAATCAACATCATGTGTAAAGGCAACAATACATCCTGTATCTACTTTGATTAATTCGCCTGGCATCAATTGTTTTTCAACGATGTATCCACCTGAATGAACAAATGCCATTCCATCGCCCTCTAATTTTTCCATGATAAATCCTTCGCCACCAAATAAGCCTGTTCCTAGCTTTTTCTGAAATTCAATTCCAATACTCACACCTTTTGCAGCACATAAAAATGCATCTTTCTGACAAATGATTTTACCACTGTACGTACTTAAATCCAAAGGCACAATTTTACCTGGATAAGGCGATGCAAAAGTGATTCTCTTTTTTAAATTACCCGTATTCGTGAACGCTGTCATAAATAAACTCTCTCCAACAAGCATTCGCTTACCAGCTGAGAATAATTTATCCATAAAGCTGCTTTGTTGTTTAGAGCCATCTCCAAAAATGGTATCCATACGGATGCCATCATCCATCATCATAAAGTTGCCAGCTTCAGCAATTACCGTTTCATTCGGATCAAGTTCAATTTCTACTGCTTGTAACTCTTCTCCTAAAATTTTGTAGTCGATTTCGTGATTTGATTTCATGGTTTTTATTTTTTAACCGCAGAGACACTGAGCTCACGGAGATTATTATATGATTTTTATTTTTTTGACTCTATTCTTAAATATTCTATAATAATTTTCAATTGTTCATCCGTAATTTTCTTCCCTAAATTATGCTTATACTGATTTTCTTTGTAGTCTTTTGATTCTAATGCAGTAGAATCTTTCAATGTTTCAAGAACAGCTAAAAGCGATTTGTCTGATACGTTTTTAAAATATTCTTTTAATCTAAGTGCATTCGGAGAGTCACAATTACTGGCGAGTGCACAATGGCATTCCGCGCAATTCTTTTTGAATAATGTTGGAGCTTTCTCATAAACTGATGAAACATAACTCAATTTTGAAGAATCAATTTTTATTTCCTCAATTTTATAGATTGCTTTATCAGTTGTTGGATTTGACTCACACGCAACAAAAATAGAAAATAATACAAAAACGCTTAAATAGTGTCTAATGCCCATTATAAAAAAGTCGCAAAAAAACTAACAGAATTAAGATTCGTGAATCCGTCTTTATTCGTAATTCTAGCTTACATATTTCTTCTGTACTGCCCACCTACTTCAAACAATGCATTGGTTATTTGTCCCAATGAACAGTATTTCGCTGTTTCCATTATGCCTTCAAAAATATTTTTGTTTTGAATTGCCAATGTTTGTAAGTCGCGCAACAATTGTCCCGATTTATCAGCACTACCTTTTTGCAATTCGGCAAGCATCGTAATCTGGTATTGTTTTTCTTCCTCCGTAGCACGAATTACTTCTCTTGGAACAATTGTAGGCGATCCTTTTGATGATAAGAAGGTATTTACACCAATGATTGGATATTCACCTGTATGTTTTAATGTTTCGTAATACAAACTTTCTTCTTGTATTTTCCCACGTTGATACATGGTTTCCATTGCTCCTAAAACACCACCACGTTCTGTAATACGCTCAAATTCTAATAATACCGCTTCTTCCACTAAATCGGTTAATTCTTCGATGATGAATGAACCTTGCAATGGATTTTCATTTTTAGCTAATCCTAATTCACGGTTAATGATTAACTGAATCGCCATTGCTCTACGTACCGATTCTTCGGTAGGGGTTGTAATGGCTTCATCATAGGCATTGGTGTGTAATGAATTACAATTATCATAAATAGCATACAATGCTTGTAGCGTTGTGCGAATATCATTAAAATCAATTTCTTGCGCATGTAACGAACGACCCGATGTTTGAATATGGTATTTCAACATTTGTGAACGCTCATTGGCATTGTATTTTAATTTCATTGCTTTTGCCCAAATTCTTCGTGCAACACGTCCAATTACCGAATACTCCGGATCGATACCATTGCTGAAGAAGAACGAAAGGTTAGGAGCAAATTTATTTATGTCCATTCCGCGACTTACATAATATTCAACATAGGTAAATCCATTCGATAATGTTAATGCTAATTGTGTTATCGGATTTGCACCTGCTTCAGCAATATGGTATCCCGAGATAGATACTGAATAAAAGTTGCGAATATTTTTTTGGATGAAATAATCTTGCATATCACCCATTAAACGCAATGCAAATTCAGTTGAGAAAATACAGGTATTTTGTGCTTGATCTTCTTTTAAAATATCGGCTTGAACCGTACCGCGAACAGCAGCAATGGTTTCTGTTTTTATTGTTTCGTAAACATCTTTTGGTAACACCTGATCTCCTGTAACACCTAATAACATCAAGCCTAAGCCATCATTACCAGTTGGTAGTTCGCCTTGGTATTTAGGACGAGCAGTGCCTTTCTTTTTATAAATGTCTTGGATTTTCTTTTCTATTTCCGCCTCTAATCCATTCTTCTTGATATAAATTTCGCATTGTTGATCAATGGCTGCATTCATGAAAAACCCTGTAAGGATTGCTGCTGGACCATTGATGGTCATGGATACCGATGTTTTAGGATCAGCTAAATTAAATCCACTATACAATTTTTTTGCATCATCCAAGCAACAAATAGAAACTCCTGAGTTACCAATTTTTCCGTAAATGTCCGGACGAATATCTGGATCTTGTCCGTATAATGTAACACTATCAAATGCAGTACTCAAACGGTGAGCAGGCATGTTTAAGGATACATAATGGAATCGTCTGTTGGTACGTTCTGGTCCACCTTCACCCGCAAACATACGTGTTGGATCTTCGCCTTCGCGTTTGAAAGGGAATACACCAGCCGTGTATGGGAATTCACCTGGTACGTTTTCTTGTAAGTTCCATTTTAGAATATCGCCCCATGCTTCGTAGCGTGGTGTAGATACTTTTGGAATTTGACTGTGTGATAATGATTCGTAATGTGTTTGAATTTTGATTTCTTTATCACGCACCTTGAAAATGAAAAATTCATTTTTGTATTGTTGAACTTTATCAGCCCAACCTTCAATGATTTTTTTGTTGTGCCCATCGAATGATAATTCAATGTTTGCATACGTTTCTTGTAAGCCTTTAATGATTCTATCTTTATCGTCAATCTTTGATTCATTTAGTGCTTCAATCGATTTGCGAATAGAATATAATTTTTGTGCAATCTCTTTTTGTTCGTTCGTCCATTTATCGTAATTACGATTGTTTTCCGCAATTTCGGCTAGGTAGCGAGTACGATGAGGAGGAATGATGTATATTTTTTCGCTCATCTCATCCGTTACCGAAAAGTCAGATTTTAAATCAGCACCTGTTTTTTCAGCAAGCATGTTTACAATTGCTTTGTACAATTTATTCATGCCTGGGTCATTGAATTGTGATGCAATGGTTCCGTACACAGGAACAGCATCATCATCCACATCCCATAATTGATGATTGCGTTTGTATTGTTTTTTAACATCACGAATAGCATCCAAAGCACCACGTTTGTCAAACTTGTTCAATGCAATAATGTCGGCAAAGTCGAGCATGTCAATTTTTTCCAATTGTGTTGCTGCTCCGTATTCAGGAGTCATCACATACAAGCTCATATCGCTATGCTCTGTGATTTCGGTATCACTTTGTCCGATACCAGATGTTTCTAAAATAATTAAATCATAATTCGCAGCTTTAACAATTTCAACAGCTTCTTTTACATATTTTGATAATGCTAAATTGCTTTGACGAGTTGCTAATGAGCGCATGTAAACACGTTCGTTTTTAATTGCATTCATACGAATTCTGTCGCCTAATAATGCACCACCAGTTTTACGTTTGGACGGGTCAACAGAAATGATAGCAATTGTTTTGTCTTTGAAATCAATTAAAAATCTACGCACCAACTCATCCACTAATGATGATTTTCCTGCACCGCCAGTTCCCGTAATACCAAGCACTGGGGTAACTTTTGTTTTAGCGATATTTGATATTTCTGTACTAAATTGTGCAAATTCAACTGGAAAATTTTCTGCAGCAGAAATTAATTTAGCAATTGATTTTACATCTTTTTCTTTTAAATGTTTTACTTCACCGTTTAAGTTCGCACCTGTTGGGAAGTCGCATTTTTCAAGCATATCGTTAATCATTCCTTGCAATCCCATCGCACGTCCATCGTCAGGTGCATAAATGCGAGTAATGCCGTATGCGTGTAATTCTTCTATTTCAGTAGGAAGAATGGTTCCACCACCACCACCAAAAATTTTGATGTGTCCACAACCATTTTCTTTTAATAAATCAAACATGTATTTAAAAAACTCCATGTGTCCACCTTGGTAGGAGGTAAGTGCAATTGCATTTGCATCTTCCTGAATAGCGCAATTCACAATTTCTTGTACGCTTCTATCATGTCCTAAATGGATAACTTCAGCACCGCTCGATTGAATAATTCTGCGCATGATATTTATGGCAGCATCGTGTCCATCAAAAAGTGATGCGGCAGTAACAATTCTAATTTTATTTTTTGCCTTGTAAGGTTCAGTAACAAATGTATTCATCGTATATAATTGAGTATAATTTACTTAAGCCCTGCCTGCCGGCAGGCAGGTACAAATATAACGAAATAAGGCAGTTTTGCCAAATTACAAGGAAGGGTATTTATCCTTTAAAAAATGGAGGTATTTGGAAAGATTGGAATCGAATTTTTTGCTGTATTCATCCTCAAATACTTCATATTGAGAGTCATATCGGTCGAATGCCATAAAAAAGGCATTTCCTTCGCCAAATGCTTGCAAGGTATATTCAAAATAGCCTTTTGTTTTAGTAAGTGGGAGACGATTTACACCAAGGACTATTTCGAAAATTAGCTCTTTTTTTAGCTTCTTTTTACTCAAATTATCTTGTTGGTCAGTCATTGTTTTATACAAACTATCCAATTTACTTTTCGATTTTAAAATGTATTCGTTGTAGATTGCTTCATCGTTTTTATTTTGAAAATAAGTAGCATATTGCTTCGATGTTTTTCCATACTTGAAAATTAAAAATTGCTGCGCTCCTTTATCGCCAATAAAGTTTGCTAAATTTTCATTGAAGGTTACATTGTCTTTAACATATAGCGTTCCATGGGTTAGCTCGTGAATAATAAGATTTGCCAATTGTCCTTCATTTCGTTTTAGCATTCCTGATAACACAGGGTCGTTGAACCATCCTAATGTTGACCATCCAGAGGGGGGGTAAACATCGACATCAAAATTGTGTTGTTTTAACTTTAGAATTTCTTTTCTAGCTTTTTCACTATTAAAAAAACCTTTGTAGGAAACCGTTCCCAAAAATGGGAACGTCCATTCTTTTGCTTTAAAGGAGAATGGTTCGCATGCCGATATGGTAAGTAGTTTTTGTTGATTCGTTTGATCGTAGAAGGACGAATAATTTTCACTTGGATTTATTCCTAAGCTGTCAATGGCAAATTGTTTAATCTCTTGAATTAAAATTAATTTTTGCTTTACAGAATCAGAACAATTTTCTTGTTGAAGTAGTTCTTTAATTGGTTTTGCATTTATTACAATAGCCAATTGTCCTTTCCCTTGGGATATTCCATAGATGAGGATGTTGTGAAAAATTAAACAAGAAAGTGCTACTATGAGTAGCAATAATTGAATTGAAATTTTTATTCCTTGTTTCATCTGTTTGTAAAGGTAAACTTCCTTTGTAAAATTATGTACATTTGGTTTTTAAAATCGTATGTTTTTTATCCTGTCAAAAATATTATCCTTTGTAATAACTCCTATAATATGGATTATTACACTTTTGCTGTTTGCCGTGTTTTCAAAAGATGAGAAGCGCAAGCGTAAGTCATTGGTTTGGGCATTGGCGCTTACCTTGTTTTTTTCGAATTCCTTCATTTTTACTGAATGTGCCCGTATGTGGGAAGTTCCTGCAACACCTTATGGAAATTTAAAAACGTATGATTATGGAATTGTATTGGGTGGAACAAGTGTAAATGATGAGGAGCTAAATCGTGTTCAGTTTTTTAGAGGTGTGGATCGTTTGATTCAGGCAATTGACATCTATAAGCGCGGAAACATAAAAAAAATAATTTTCACAAGTGGCTCAGGTAGAATCCTTAAACCAGAAATGAAAGAAGCGGCATTGGTGAAACCTTATCTATTAAAAATGGGTGTAGCTGAAGAAGATTTGATTATTGAGAGCGAATCACAGAATACACGAGAAAATGCTACGTTTACAAAAATGATGATTGATTCATTACAATTGAAAGGAAGCTATCTAATGATTACTTCGGCTTTTCATATGCGTAGAGGTCAAGCATGTTTTAAAAAGGTAGGAATTGATTCGGACCCTTATAGCACTGATCGTTATGCAGGTCCACGAAAATTTGAATTTGATCATGCTTTTATTCCTAGTGTTTCAGCTATACACGATTGGAATAATTTAATTCATGAATGGATGGGGTACATTACTTATAAGCTAATGGGTTATATCTAAATTTTCATTCCCAATACCAGAATATCATCTATCTGTTCCAATTTCCCTTGCCAGTTTTCAATTGCTGATTTAAGCATCATTTCTTGCTCAGCCATTGGCTTTTTAGTAATTTCAATAAGCAATTCTTTCAGTCGTTTGCTCATGAATTTTTTGCCATCAGGTCCTCCAAATTGATCTACAATACCATCTGTAAACACATAAACACTATCTCCTTTTTCTAGTTGAATAGTACGATTGGTATATTGTTGATCGTATTCGGTATAGCCAGCAATGGAAAGCTTGTCGGGTTTTTGCTCTATCAAATCATTGTTTCGGATAATCCAAACCGGACGATTTGCTCCAGCATAATTTAAGGTCATGGTTCGTTTATCGTAGGAACACAATGCGATATCCATTCCGTCTTTTGAACCTGCTTGTACATTGTTTTGTTTTAATGCATTTTTAATACTGTTGTTTACATTCGATAAAATTTTTGACGGTAAATCAATTTTTTTATCGATTAAACTTTGGTTTAATTTATCAATACTAATCATACTCATGAATGCACCTGGAACACCATGTCCAGTACAATCTGCAACAGCAAAATAAAGATTGTCGTTTAACTCATTGAACCAATAAAAGTCGCCACTCACAACATCTTTGGGCATATACAAACCAAAGCCTTCAGGGAAATATTTTTGCAAAAGACTAACTTCAGGAAGCATTGCTTCTTGAATACGTTTTGCATAATTGATACTATCTTGAATCTCTTTGTTTTTAGTTTCTATCTCTTTGTAGGCATGCGACAACTCGTTGTTTGTTTTTTTCTTTTCTACATTACTTCTGAAAAGAAAGAATGCAAATCCGGCCACCATTAAGCAAAAGACAATTAGATAAATCTTGAATTTTTTTTCTTGTTCTAGTTTCTCGTTACTCAATGCCTTGTCTTTTTCTAAAGAACCGATCATCAATTCCTTTTTGTCAGATTCATATTTAGCCGACATTTCATTAATGGAACGGCTGTTTTTTTCATTGTAAATAGAATCGGTAATGATGCTGTATTTTTCCAGATAACTAAATGCTTTTAAATAGTCCTTCTTTAATGAATGCGCTTTTGCCAATAAGTAATAGGATGTTCCTATTGACTGTTGATAGTTGTGCTCCAAACTAAGATTGATAGCATGTTGTGCATTCTCAATTGTTTTGTCCGCATTTTTTAATTCCAAATAATTTTGTCCAATTCCATTATAACCTTCTGCTAAATTAAAATAGTCTTTATCTCTGATAAAAATGGCATTAGATTTTTTGAAATTTTCAATTGATTTTTCATAATCGCCCATTTCATAATAAATAGAACCTAAGTTGCCATATCCTGTAGCAAGGCCTTTACTTTGACTAATTTCTTTCCCCAGTTCAATGGTAATGTTACAATACTTTATTGCTGAATCGTATTGCCCCATTAGTTTATATGCAATTCCTAAATCATCGTAGTTTGCCATCATTTTACGTTTGGCATTTAGCTTTTTGTTTAGTGCTAATGATTTATTGTAGTAGCTAAGTGTCTGCTTGTAATTCGCTTGTCCTTGATAAATCCAACCAATATTTCTGTAGGAATCAGCAATTCCTGCTTCATCATTTATGCTTTCAAAAATTTTAAGTGCTTTGTAGTAATGGTCGGATGCTGCGGTGTAATCGCCCGAAAACCAATACAAATCACCTAGCGTGTTTAAACAATCACCTGTTTGTTTTTTTGCATTTAACTTTTGTGCAAGTGCAAGTGCTTGTTTCGCATAGTCAAACGATTTTAAACGATTTCGATTCTCTAATTTATAGGATAAACTTTGAAGGATAGTTAGTTTGGTTGTGTCCTGTGTTGCATTTTTTAACGCAGACTCTAATGAATCAATTTTCTTTGTTTGTGAAAACAAAGAAATTGAAAATGAAATTAGAATCAGGAAAAGAATGGCAATTTTTTTCATTAGTCAAATATAGAACTTTCAACTATTATAGATGAAAAAAATATTCGATTGCTATATAGCAAATTGCTCCTGCGATGTACCCAATGAATGCTAATCCAGCAATTTTTTTAACATACCAAATAAAATCAATCTTCTCCATTCCCATTGCCGCAACACCTGCAGCTGAGCCTATAATTAGAATGCTTCCGCCTGTACCTGTGCAATACGCTAAAAATTCCCAGATGTAAGAATCAGTTGGGTAGGCAGTTAAATCATACATTCCCATAGAAGCAGCTACCAAAGGTACATTGTCTACAATGGCAGATAATAAACCTATCAATGGGACAATTATATTTAAATCGCCAATGGTATCATTCATAAATTGTGCTAGGGTGGTTAAAATGCCTATTGATTGTAAGCAAGAAATAGCCACGAGTATGCCAAGAAAGAAAAGTATACTAGGCATGTCTATATTGCGTAATGCATGAGAAACCGACAGCGCGCTTTTATAATTTTTATCTCTATTGTTATGAATGATTTCTGTGGCTATCCACAATATTCCTAATCCTAATAATATTCCCATGTAAGGAGGTAGGGATGTTACTGCTTTGAAAATCGGAACAAAAACCAATATCCCTATTCCTAAAAAGAAAATAATATTTCGTTCTGTAACAGTGGTTGCACTAGTTGTATCCTCTGTAATTTCTGGTCGTGTAATGTTGCCTTTTAGTTTAAACGAAAGTACGAGCAAGGGAACAAGTAAGCAAATTAAACTAGGTATAAGTAGTTTAATCATAATGTTTACAGCTGTAATTTGACCGCCAATCCAAAGCATGGTCGTGGTAACGTCACCAATAGGGCTCCAAGCTCCTCCTGCATTTGCCGCAATCACCACCATTCCTGTGAATAATAGTCGGTCTTCTTTATCATTTATTAATTTGCGTAAAAGCGAAACCATAACTATCGCGGTTGTTAAATTATCTAAAGCCGCAGAGAGAAAAAAGGTGATGCCACAGATGATCCAAAGAAGTTTTCTTTTATTGTCTGTCTTAATTCGTGATGTAATTACATCAAATCCATCATGCGCATCAATCAATTCTACAATGGTCATGGCACCCATCAAAAAGAATAAAATACCCGATAATTCACCAATGTGCCCTGTTAATTGTTCGTTGATCAAATGGCTGTCATCTCCCATAACAATATAAGCCGTCCAACACAATACACCAACCAGCAATGCTGTTGCCGATTTATTTATTTTTAATGGATGCTCAAATGCAATGGCAATGTATCCAATAATAAAAATGGTGATAATTGTTAAAATCATATTTCTTTAGTAATAGACGACTAAAGTAGTCAAAAAATAATTTTATGTTTATAATCAAAATTCTATATATTTGAAACTTACATAAAAAACGAAAAACAATATGGCTAATCTTTGGGTCAAAAAATCAATTAGCTCTCTTCAAGGAGAAGCAGAGGGAGAAACAGGAGGATTAAAACGCACACTTGGGGCTCGTTCATTAGTAGCTTTGGGTATTGGTGCTATTATAGGCGCAGGTTTGTTTTCTATTACTGGTGGTGCTGCTGCAAACAATGCGGGTCCTGCTGTTACAATTTCATTCGTAATTGCAGCAGTTGCATGTGCTTTTGCAGGTTTGTGTTATGCCGAATTTTCATCAATGATTCCTGTAGCTGGAAGTGCATACACATACTCATATGCGACTATGGGCGAATTTATTGCTTGGATTATTGGTTGGGATTTAGTGTTGGAATATGCTGTTGGTGCTGCTACCGTTTCTATCAGTTGGTCGCGTTACCTAGTTAAGTTTTTAGGTTATTACGATATTCATTTACCAGCATCTTTAACGCTATCTCCTTTTGATTCAGCAACGCTGATGGATGGAACGGTTGTTCATGGAATGATTAATTTACCAGCTGTATTCATTGTAATTTTAATGTCCTTATTGTTGATTAAAGGAACAAAAGAATCAGCTATTGTAAATGGAATCATTGTAATGTTGAAAGTAACTGTTGTTCTTGTCTTTATTTTCCTTGGTTGGGGTTATATCAATTCTGATAACTACACACCATACATCCCAGAAAATACTGGAGAGTTCGGTAGCTTTGGTATGAGTGGAATTGTGAGAGCAGCAGCAATCGTATTCTTTGCATACATTGGCTTTGATGCAGTTTCAACTGCAGCACAAGAAGCAAAAAATCCGAAAAGAGACATGCCAATTGGTATCTTGGTTTCATTAGCAATTTGTACTGTATTGTATATTCTTTTTGCTCACGTTATGACAGGTGTAACAAATTACACTAGTTTTCAAGGTGCAGATGGAATTGCTCCAGTTGCAGTTGCAATCGACCATATGGGAACAGCCGATGCGAATGGTGTTATAACACCAGCATATCCTTGGTTAAACAAAGCAATTATCATTGCAATTCTTGCAGGTTATTCTTCTGTAATCATGGTAATGTTAATGGGCCAATCACGTGTATTTTTCTCTATGTCGAAGGACGGTTTATTACCAAAAGTATTCTCTGATGTTCATGCAAAATTTGGTACACCTTCAAAATCAAATTTATTATTCATGGTATTCGTTAGTTTGTTCGCAGCATTCGTTCCTGCAAATGTTGTTGGTGAAATGACGAGTATTGGAACATTGCTAGCATTCATATTAGTTTGTGTGGGTGTAATGGTATTGCGTAAAACACAACCTGATTTACCGCGCGCTTTCAAAACACCACTGGTTCCATTAATTCCAATTTTAGGAGTTGCAGCATGTTTATTCATGATGTTGTTTTTGCCATTGGATACATGGTTGCGATTGATTATTTGGATGTTGGTTGGTATCGATGTATACTTGGTATACGGTACTAAAAACAGTAAGCTTGCGAAAGAGTTAGGTAGTGTAAGTAATTTAAAACCTTTATTTATTACAGGTTTTGTGCTTTCTGCATTATTAGCAATTGTAGCATTGTTACATCATTATACTTTAGCCGAAGGAGGTAGCGATACTGGTTTATACATTTCTTCAATGGTAATTGCAGCAATTCACATTGTACTTTACTTAATGAAATTGGTAAATAAAAAATAAGAAGGATTAATACTTTACAAAATGGACGGCTAGCCCGTCCATTTTAATTTTAGATTAGATGCCAGAAAATAAGACTGAATTAAAACGTACACTTGGATTAATTGATGCAACAAGCATTGTAGCTGGATCGATGATTGGCTCCGGAATATTTATTGTTACATCTCAAATGGCACGTGATGTTGGCTCTGCTGGCTGGTTGCTATTTCTTTGGTTACTTACAGGATTAATTACCGTTTTTGCCGCGTTGAGTTATGGTGAGTTGGCTGGAATGATGCCAAATGCAGGCGGACAATATGTTTACATTCAGCGCGCTTACGGTAGAATGGTTTCTTTTTTATATGGTTGGACCGTGTTCACCGTTATTCAAACAGGGGTAATTGCAGCTGTTGCAGTTGCGTTCGCTAAATACACTTCTGTTTTTTTTCCTGAATTGAACAATGCATTAGTAAGCATCGGTGAAAGCTATAAAATTACCTATGCACAATTGGTAGGTATGGCAAGCATTGTTTTGTTAACCTTTATTAATAGTAGAGGTGTTCAAAATGGTAAAACCATTCAACTGATTTTTACATCGGCCAAATTGTTTGCCTTGTTTGCACTCATTGTTTTTGGAATTGCAATTGGTTTAAAAGGAGATGTGCTCGCACAAAATTTCGAAAACATGTGGTCGGCTTTTAAGACAACAGTGAATGCCGATGGAACAATTGATATTGCGCCTTTGGCAGGTTCAGCTTTATTAGGAGCAATGGGAGCAACCATCATCAACTCCTTGTTTTCGAGTGATGCTTGGAACAATGTTACATTTATTGCGGCTGAGATAAAAGATCCTAAAAAAAATATTCCACGCAGTTTGTTTTTAGGAACCTTAATTGTTACAATCATCTACATATTAGCAAATGTTGCTTATTTATCGTTGCTTCCTTTAAATGGTAGTCCCGATGGAGTGGATGCCTATTCGCAAGGAATAATGTTTCCTAGTAACGATAGAGTAGGAGCCGCTGCAGCATCCATGATATTTGGTGATCCAGCTACATACATTATGGCCATTTTAATTATGGTTTCTACTTTTGGATGCAACAATGGTTTAGTATTAGCGGGTGCTCGTTTATTTTATGCAATGGCGAAAGATGGCTTATTCTTTAAAAGTGCTGCAAACCTAAACGAAAAACAAGTGCCTTCTAAAGCACTTTGGTTACAATGTGCTTGGGCTTGTGTGTTGTGTTTGTCGGGCAAGTATGGCGATTTACTTACCTATGCAACATTTGCATCCTTGTTGTTTTACATTTTAACAATAGCAGGTATTTTTGTATTGCGAAAAAAAGAACCCAATACCGAACGACCATACAAAGCATTCGGTTATCCAATAATCCCAGCACTTTATATTTTAATAACAACTGCAATCTGTATCGATTTGCTCATTTATGATACACTAAACACCGGTTTAGGATTGCTAATTGTATTATTAGGCATTCCCTTTTATTACATTACTCAAAAGCGCGAATTAAAGAACTAAACAACATTTTACTACTCCAAATTTTTTAAACTACTCCAAAATACCTGGCATTGATTGTCTTTGGCAATTACTGTTATAACAGATTTTGAAACTAGTAGTTTGTAAAATTTAAAGAATGTAAAATGTATGAAAAACAATTTCCGTGATTACCTTACTTTCAATAAACGTGAACGTAATGGTGTGTTTGTATTGGTTAGTATTATTGCTTTGTTGATAGTTTACCTTAATATTTCCGAATCTTTTTTTGAAAACGAAAAAGCTGATTTTACTTCTTTTGATAGTGTAGTTCTAGCTTCTAAAAATATGCTTACAGAACAAGTAGTGCAAGAAGTAGAGAAGCAAGATGTTGTTGCTACAGAAAAGAAAAAACCACAAACGGATTATTTTAATTTCGACCCAAATGGTTTGCCCGAAGCCGATTGGAAACGCTTGGGCCTATCTGAAAAACAAATAAAAACAATCAAAAATTTCGAATCCAAAGGCGGTCGATTTCATAAAAAAGAAGATCTCAAAAAAATTTATGGGATAAAAGAACAGCAATACAAAAATTTAGAACCCTATATTCAATTAGCTATAAATAAAGAGGAAGAAAAGAATGCAACCTCGGTATTTAAGGATGGAAAAGTAGAAGCAGCTAAAAATCGGAAAAGCACTGTGGATCTCAATACTGCCGATTCGATTATGCTTTTAACGATAAAAGGAATCGGACCATTTTATGCGAAAAACATTATCAAGTATCGTAATTTGTTAGGAGGATTTGTGTCAAAAGAACAGTTGAAGGAAATCTGGAAGTTTGATCAGGAAAAATATGCAAGCATTGAAAAATATGTGGAAGTTGATGGAACAATGGCTAGAAAAATAAAAATAAATTCCTGCAGCGTAGAAGAGCTAAAACATCCGTATTTGAAGTGGAATCAGGTAAATGGAATAATCAATTATCGTCAAAAGCATGGGAAGTTTAAAACTATTGATGAAATTAAAAACACAGATTTGGTAGATGACGAAACGCTGCGTAAACTTGCACCATATTTAATACTTGATTAGCAAAATAATACTCCAACTTTATGTTAGAACAAAAAATAAAATCTGTAATTCGCGATGTAGCCGATTTCCCAAAACCGGGAATTATGTTTAAAGACATTACTCCAATTCTTCACCATCAAGATTTGTGCAACGAAATAGTGACTGAGTTTGCAAACAAAATTGCCCATAAAAATATAAATGCAATTGTAGGAGTGGAAAGTCGTGGCTTTTTATTTGGTTTTGCTTTGGCGAACAAATTGAATGTTCCGTTTGTTTTAGTTCGTAAGTCAGGGAAATTGCCCTATAAAAAAATATCCTACAATTATGATTTGGAGTATGGCAGTGCAACGGTAGAAATGCAAGTGGATGAAATTCAAAAAGGCTGGAATGTGTTGATTCATGATGACTTATTGGCTACTGGCGGAACGGCAGAAGCTGCAGCAGAGTTGGTGAAAATGCAAAATGGAAATGTGGCGGGATTTGCTTTTTTAGTTGAATTGGATTTTTTAAAGGGTAAAGAAAAATTAACACAGTATACCGATACAATTATTAGTTTAGTGAATTATTAAGCATCTGATATTTAAAGTTGAACAAATCAATACAATTACAATAAAAATTATAATTTTGTCGACTCAAATTTAAAACTACTTAAAAATGGATTTTAGTTTAAATGAAAACCAGCACATGATTGCTGATATGATTAAAAAGTTTGGTGATGATAACATTCGTCCGAAAATGATGGAATGGGATGAATCACAAGAATTCCCAGTTGAGGTGTTCAAAAAACTTGGAGAGTTAGGATTAATGGGCGTTTTGGTGCCGCAAGAATATGGTGGTTCTGGATTTACATATACCGAATACGTAACAGCAATTGTTGAATTGTCGAAAATTTGCGGTTCAATTGGTTTATCCATGGCTGCTCACAATTCACTTTGTACTGGACATATTTTAGCTTTTGGAAATGAAGAGCAAAAGAAAAAATACTTGCCAAAATTAGCTACTGCAGACTGGATAGGTGCTTGGGGATTAACAGAAACAGGTACAGGTTCTGATGCGGGTGGAATGCACACTACAGCTGTGAAAGATGGTGATTATTATGTAATCAATGGTTCTAAAAACTTCATTACACATGCTATCACAGGGAGTGTAGCAGTTGTAATCGTTCGTACAGGAGAAAAAGGTGATTCTCATGGAATGTCTGCTTTCATTATCGAAAAAGGCACTCCAGGATTTAAATCTGGTAAAAAAGAAAATAAGTTAGGAATGCGTGCATCCGAAACTGCAGAATTAATATTTGATAATTGCCGTGTTCACAAGGATCAAATGATGGGCAAAGAAGGAGAAGGGTTCATTCAAGCAATGAAAGTGTTGGATGGTGGACGTATCTCAATTGCTGCATTGTCTGTTGGTATTGCAAAAGGAGCATTTGATGCTGCTGTTAAATATTCAAAAGAGCGTGAACAATTCGGAAAAGCAATTTCTCAATTTCAAGCGATTGGCTTTAAATTAGCAGATATGGCTACAGAGATTGAAGCTGCTGAATTATTGACATTCTTAGCTGCAGATAGAAAAAACAAAGGCTTAAAAATGACCAAAGAAGGTGCTTTTGCTAAATATTATGCTTCTGAAGTAGCAGTTCGTGTATCTACCGAAGGCGTTCAAATATTTGGTGGATATGGCTATACAAAAGACTTCCCTGCTGAGAAATACTACAGAGATAGTAAATTGTGTACAATCGGTGAAGGAACCTCCGAAATTCAAAAATTGGTTATTTCAAGAGAGATTTTAAAATAAATTTTGCAGATAAATAAGAAAATTATACATTTGCAACCCGTTTTGAAAAGAAATAAACAATTACACGTTAGTAATTGCAAATAAATTAGAAATATAAAACACAAAATAAAATGTTAATCGTACAAGTTAAAGAAGGCGAATCTATTGAAAAAGCGCTAAAAAAATACAAAAAGAAATTCGAAAAAACAGGTGTTGTTAAAGAATTACGTGAGCGTCAAAAATTCACTAAGCCGTCTGTAGTATTCCGCGAGAAAAAAATCAAAGCAATCTACAAACAAAAAATGCAACAAGGCTTAGAAGAAGCATAGAACTTCTTTTTTAAGATATTTTAACAGGAAAAATTTACTGTAGGTATAACTTTTTAAAGTTATTACCGTTAAACACAGTAGATTTTTCCTTTTTTTATGAATATTGATAGCTGTCGGGATAGTTTTGTAGAGTACCTCCAATTTGAAAAGCGTTTTTCACCACATACGCTTGTTGCCTATCAAACCGACCTTAGTCAATTCATCGACTACCTCGAACATACATACGAAATTAAAGCAATTGAAGAAGTGAATCATTCATTGATTCGCTCATGGATTGTTGATTTAATGAATCATAAAATTTCGCCACGTTCGGTAAACCGAAAAATAACAACACTTAAAACCTTTTATAAATTTTTATTGCGACAAAAAATCGTGATTGAAAATCCCATGCTTAAAATTCAATCACCAAAAACATCCAAGCGATTGCCGGTATTTGTAGAGAAGGAGAAGATGGATACATTGTTAGATAATATTGAGTTTGGAGAGGATGCTGCAGGCTTGAGAAATAAATTAATTATTGAATTGTTTTATGCAACAGGAATGCGTTTGTCGGAGCTCATTAACTTAAAAGAAAGTGATGTTGATTTGTATGCAAATCAAGTAAAGGTTTTGGGAAAAAGAAACAAAGAACGGATCATTCCTTTTGCTGCTGAATTAAAAAATTTAATAAAGAAATACATTGCTAGTAAGTCTGAAAGTCCAATAGATTTGCTGTTCTTGAGTGACAAGGGTAAGAAAATGTCCGAAAAATTTGTTTATACTAGTGTTAAGATGTACCTTTCACAAGTAACAACAATTGATAAAAAAAGTCCGCATGTATTGAGGCACACATTTGCAACACACATGCTAAATAATGGAGCCGATTTAAATGCAATTAAAGATTTATTAGGGCACGCAAATCTTTCGGCAACGCAAGTATACACGCACAATACAGTTGAAAAATTAAAAAACATTCACAAACAAGCACACCCAAAAGCATAAACGTTTTAAAACAATTAATTAACTAAAAATAACAGGAGGAACAGATTATGAACGTGAAAATCCAATCCGTGCATTTTGATGCAGACAAAAAATTGTTAGATTTTATTCAAGAACGAATTGATAAGTTAAGTCATTATTATGATGGAATTATCAGTGGTGATGTAACCTTGCGATTAGATAAATCGGATGATGCATCCAATAAAATTGCTGAAATTCGATTGCATATCCCCGGAAATGATTTATTTGCCAAAAAACAGTGTAAAAGCTTTGAAGAGGCGGTAGATATGAGTTTGGGAGCATTAAAGACACAAGTAAAAAAGCATAAAGAAAAAATTAAAGGCATTTAGCCCTTGTTAATTCAAAGATTTCGTTACATTTGCAGCCTCAAAACCAAGGGGCTGCATTTTTTTTTGAAAAAAAGCAACTTTTTTTTTGTAGAAACATAAATGTTTTATAAATTTGCAATCCTTTTTCGGAGGGGTGAGAAATAAAACAGTCAACCATTAGGGTTAAAGTTCTTTTGAAATATAGTATTACAAGGTATTGCCGATGTAGCTCAGTTGGCCAGAGCAGCTGATTTGTAATCAGCTGGTCGGGGGTTCGAATCCCTCCATCGGCTCTTTTTTTTATTTTGATACTGTCGGGGAGATACCAGAGTGGCCAAATGGGACGGACTGTAAATCCGTTGCGAAAGCTTCGAAGGTTCGAATCCTTCTCTCCCCACATATTAAACTGGAGAGATTGATAGAATAAAAAATAGAATAGTTCTTTAAATAATAAAATTAAATCCGCGAAAGTAGCTCATTTGGTAGAGCGTCAGCCTTCCAAGCTGAGGGTGGCCGGTTCGAGCCCGGTCTTTCGCTCTAAGAGAGTTGGATTTTAGATGGTTCTAGAATCCACTCTTTTTAAAACGATCACGCTTCATTAAGCTGTTGTAGCTCAGTGGTAGAGCACTTCCTTGGTAAGGAAGAGGTCGTGAGTTCAATCCTCATCAACAGCTCTTGATGAATTGAATAAAAAAACGTGTGGTATGTTATTTATAATAACAAGCCTTTGGAAAGAATCTTTTGATTAGTAAAATAAATATAAAATAACAATTAAATAATAACTAGCAATGGCTAAAGAAAAATTCGACCGTTCCAAACCACACGTAAACATCGGAACAATTGGTCACGTTGACCACGGTAAAACTACCTTAACCGCAGCAATCACTGTTGTATTAGCTGAAAAAGGTTTATCTGAAGTAAGAGATTTCTCTTCAATCGATAACGCTCCTGAAGAAAAAGAACGTGGTATCACGATCAACACTTCTCACGTTGAGTATTCTACAGCTAACCGTCACTACGCTCACGTTGACTGTCCAGGTCACGCGGATTACGTAAAGAACATGGTTACTGGTGCTGCTCAAATGGACGGTGCAATCTTAGTTGTTGCTTCTACAGATGGTCCAATGCCACAAACTCGTGAGCATATCCTTTTGGCTCGTCAGGTTGGTGTACCTAAAATCGTTGTATTCATGAACAAAGTGGATATGGTTGACGATCCTGAATTATTAGAATTAGTTGAAATGGAAATCCGTGAGTTATTATCTTTCTATCAATTTGATGGAGATAACACTCCAATCATCAAAGGTTCTGCTTTAGGTGGTTTAAATAAAGATGAGAAATGGATGCCAAAGATCATGGAATTAATGGATGCTGTAGATACATACATCCCATTGCCTCCACGTGAAACTGAAAAACCATTCTTGATGCCAGTTGAGGACGTATTCACTATCACAGGTCGTGGTACTGTTGCAACAGGTAAAATTGAAACAGGTGTTATCAACTCAGGTGATGAGGTTGAAATCATCGGTATGCAAGATGAAAAATTAAAATCTACTATCACAGGTGTGGAAATGTTCCGTAAAATCCTTGATAGAGGTGAAGCAGGTGATAACGTAGGTTTATTGTTACGTGGTATTGATAAAAAAGATATCCGTAGAGGTATGGTTATCGTTAGACCAGGAACAATCACTCCTCACACTGAATTCAAAGCTGAGATCTACGTATTGAAAAAAGAAGAAGGTGGACGTCATACTCCATTCCATAACAAATACCGTCCTCAATTCTACTTACGTACAACTGACGTAACAGGAGAAATTGAATTACCAGCAGGACGCGACATGGTTATGCCTGGCGATAACGTAACTATCACAGTTAAATTAATCGTACCAGTAGCTATGGACAAAGGTTTACGTTTCGCTATCCGCGAAGGTGGACGTACTGTAGGTGCAGGTCAGGTAACTGAAATCATCAAGTAATTTATTAAAAGAATAAGTATAGACAGTAGGCAGTGGAAATCACTGCCTGCTGTTTCGTACTAAATACGGGTGATGCCAAAATTGCAATCGGAATCATTAAATTTTGGAGTAATAAACAGGTGTAGTTCAAGGGTAGAATAGAGGTCTCCAAAACCTTTGATGGGAGTTCGAATCTCTCCACCTGTGCAAAAAGAGTGTTAAGTTCAAAGTTGAATAGTTAAATGGGAAATCCCGAAACTTTAAACTAAAAAACTTAAACTTTAAACAAAAAAGAATATGAGCAAATTCAAAGAATATTTCAGCGAAACAACCAACGAACTTGTTCACAAGGTGAGTTGGCCATCTTGGAAAGAATTGCAAAGCAGTGCAATTGTTGTAATGGTAGCATCTGTAATTATCGCATTATTGGTTTTTGCAATGGATTTTACATTCAACAAAGGAATGGAAGCGATTTACCATTTATTTTAATAACTCGATATAATTTATAAAAATGAGCGAGCAAACAAAAACTGACACGGTAAAAAAGTGGTATGTGGTTAGGGCTATCAGTGGTCAGGAAAAGAAGGTAAAGCAATACATTGAAGTAGAAATTAATCGTTTGGGTTTAAGCAGTTATGTATCTCAAATATTAATTCCTACCGAAAAAATTTATCAAATCCGTAATGGTAAAAAGGTAAGTAAAGAACGTCCTTTTTATGGTGGATATATTTTAATGGAAGCAGCTCTTGTAGGAGAGGTGCCTCACGTTATTAAAAACGTTACTGGTGTTATTGGATTTTTAGGAGAAACAAAAGGCGGAGAACCAGTTCCAATGCGTTTAAGTGAAGTAAATAGAATTTTAGGTACTGTTGATGATTTATCAGAAAGCGATGCTCAAATTAGCATTCCATTCATCGTTGGTGAAACTGTTAAAGTTACAAACGGTCCTTTCAATGGCTTTACCGGTACTATCGAAAAAGTAATTGAAGACAAGAAAAAATTAGAAGTAATGGTGAAAATTTTCGGAAGAAAAACACCTTTGGAGTTAGGATATTTAGAAGTAGAAAAAGAAAGTTAAATCAAAATCGTTCAAACAACAAAAGAGTGAATTGTCGAACATTGAGCTTCCATCAGTAATTAGGCATGTAGCGGTGACAAATTTGAACTTGTAAATTAAAAAAAGAAAATGGCAAAAGAAGTAAGTGCAATGATTAAGTTGCAAATAAAAGGTGGAGCAGCAAATCCTTCACCACCAATTGGTCCTGCATTAGGTGCTAAAGGTGTTAACATCATGGAGTTCTGTAAGCAATTCAATGCTAGAACACAAGATAAAGCTGGTAAAGTAATTCCAGTTGTAATCACTGTTTATAATGATAAATCATTTGAATTTATCACTAAAAACCCTCCAGTTGCAGTATCATTATTAGAAATCACGAAAGTTAAAGCTGGTTCAGCTGAATCTAACCGTAAAAAAGTTGGAACTGTTACTTGGGATCAAATCCGTACAGTTGCTGAAGGAAAAATGCCTGACTTAAACTGTTTCACTATTGAATCAGCAATGAGTATGGTTGCGGGTACTGCTCGTAGTTTGGGATTGACCGTTACTGGTGAATCACCATTAAAAAAGTAATTTAACCAGATGGAGCTTTTCCTTCAATGTGAAAAGCGTTTGTACATCATAATTTTAATAAAATGCCAAAAATTAGTAAAAAAAGAAAGGTTGCCCTTTCTAAATACGATGCTACAAAATCGTATTCGTTAGCAGAAGCTGCAAAGCTTGTTAAAGAAATCACCTCAACAAAATTCGATTCATCTGTTGACATTAGCGTACGTTTAGGAGTTGATCCTCGTAAAGCAAACCAAATGGTTCGTGGTTCTGTATCATTACCTCACGGAACTGGTAAAACGTTAAAAGTATTAGTACTTTGTACACCTGATAAAGAAGCGGAAGCAAAAGCTGCTGGTGCTGATTTCGTTGGGTTGGATGAATACGTTGAAAAAATTAAAGGGGGTTGGTTAGAAATTGATGTTGTTATTGCAACGCCAAGTGTTATGGGTAAAATAGGAGCTATTGCTCGTGTTTTAGGACCACGTGGTTTAATGCCAAATCCAAAAACAGGTACTGTTACAATGGATGTAGCAAAAGCAGTAACTGATTCAAAAGCTGGTAAAATCGACTTTAAAGTTGACAAAGCTGGTATTGTTCAATCTTTAGTTGCGAAAGTATCTTTCGATAGCAATAAGATTGCAGATAACGCGAATGAGTTGTTACAAACAATTATGAAATTAAAACCTTCATCTGCAAAAGGTGCTTACGTAAGAAGCGTATACATGAGCTCTACAATGAGTCCAAGTATCCAAATCGATACGAAGTTTTTAGGTCAATAATTTTATAATTAATAAAAACCATTAACATTTACAACGGCTTCCACGGAGTAAATAAATTTAAATAAAAATGAAAAAAGAAGACAAATCAAAAATAATCGATTCTCTAGTAGAACAGCTTAATGCAAACACTAAGATCTACTTAGCAGATTGTTCTTCTTTATCTGTTGAAAAAATTAACCAATTCAGAAGATCTTGTTTCAACAAAAACATTTCGGTAGAAGTTGTAAAAAACACTTTGCTTGAAAAAGCTTTAGAAAGAGCAGATGATAGCCGTTTAACCGGTTTGATTCCAGCTTTAAAAGGTGCAACAGCAATTATGTTTACCGAAGTAGGAAACGCTCCTGCGAAGTTAATTAAGGAATTTAGAGGTAAAGGCGATAGACCTATTTTAAAAGGTGCATTCGTTGAAGAAACAATCTACTTAGGTGATGATCAGTTAACAACTCTTGCTAATATCAAGAGCAAAAACGAACTTATCGCGGATGTGGTTGCATTACTTCAATCTCCTGCAAAAAGAGTTATCGGAGCTTTGCAAGCAAATGCAGAGAAAAAAGACGCAGCTTAATTTGCAAACAGTTTAAAGAAAGAAAAAGTAAAAAATTAATTAGTAACAATTTTAAAAATCAAATACAATGGCAGACGTAAAAGCAATTGCTGAACAGTTAGTAAATTTAACTGTTAAAGAAGTGCAAGAATTATCAACAATCTTGAAAGACGAATATGGTATCGAACCAGCAGCAGCAGCAGTTGTTGTAGCAGGTGGTGCAGCAGGCGGAGACGCAGCAGAAGCTAAAACATCTTTTGATGTTATTTTAGTAGAAGCAGGTGCAGCTAAATTAGGTGTTGTAAAAGTTGTAAAAGACTTAACAGGATTAGGATTGAAAGAATCTAAAGATCTTGTTGACGGTGCACCAAAACCAGTTAAAGAAGGCATCTCTAAAGAAGAAGCTGAAGCATTGAAAAAACAATTAGAAGAAGCAGGAGCAAAAGTTGAGATTAAATAAGCTGTTTCTGATACAACATTAATGTCATAACCTCATTATCCTTCGAAAGAAGGATAATGAGGTATATGACTTTTAACGTGTATAGTTGTTTTTTAACTTATTAACCTTAATACTTAGCACCTTGGCTCAAAATAAAAAACCTCAGAGAATTAGTTTTGCATCTATTAAAAGTCAAATAGAGTACCCTGACTTTTTAGATATTCAACTTCAATCGTTTCAAGACTTTTTTCAGTTAGAAACTACTTCTGAAAACCGTCAAAACGAAGGACTATACAAAGTTTTCGCAGAAAACTTTCCTATTTCCGATGCACGAAATAATTTCGTGTTAGAATTTTTAGATTATTTTATTGACCCTCCACGTTACGCTATCGAAGAGTGTATCGAGCGTGGATTAACATACAGCGTTCCGCTTAAAGCGAAATTACGTTTGTATTGTACAGACCCTGAACATGAAGATTTTGAAACAATCGTTCAGGATGTTTATTTGGGTACTATTCCGTACATGACTCCAAAAGGTACTTTCGTTATCAATGGAGCTGAACGCGTTATTGTATCTCAATTACATCGTTCACCAGGTGTTTTCTTTGGTCAAAGCCGCCATGCTAACGGTACAAAATTATATTCAGCTCGTGTTATCCCGTTCAAAGGATCATGGATTGAATTTGCTACCGATATCAACAGCGTAATGTATGCTTACATTGATCGTAAGAAAAAATTACCGGTAACTACCTTGTTAAGAGCTATCGGATTTGAAAGTGATAAACAAATCCTTGAAATATTTGGTTTAGCTGATGAATTAAAAGTTAGCAAAGCTGCCCTAAAAAATGCTGTAGGTCGTAAACTTGCTGCACGTGTTTTAAAAACATGGATTGAAGATTTCGTTGATGAGGATACCGGAGAAGTTGTTTCTATCGAGCGTAATGAAGTTATCATTGATCGTGAAACAATCTTAGAAGAAGGTCACATCGATATGATTATTGATGCAAATGTAAAATCAGTTATCTTACACAAAGAAGAGGTTAACTCTGCTGATTATGCAATCATCTATAACACATTACAAAAAGATACATCTAACTCTGAAAAAGAAGCGGTTGAGCATATCTACCGTCAGTTACGTAACGCTGAACCACCTGATGAAGAAACAGCTCGTGGTATCATCGACAAATTATTCTTCTCTGATAAACGTTACGATTTAGGAGAAGTTGGTCGTTACCGTATCAACAAAAAATTAAATATCAATACACCTGCTGATGTTAAAACATTAACAAAAGAGGATATCATTTTAATCATTAAGTATTTGATTGAATTGATCAACTCAAAAGCAGATGTGGATGATATTGACCATTTGAGTAACAGACGTGTGCGTACAGTAGGTGAGCAATTATATGCTCAGTTTGGTGTAGGTTTAGCACGTATGGCTCGTACTATTCGTGAGCGTATGAACGTTCGTGATAACGAGGTATTTACTCCAACTGACTTGATCAATGCTAAAACATTGTCATCAGTTATCAATTCGTTCTTCGGAACAAATCAGTTGTCTCAATTTATGGATCAAACAAACCCTCTTGCAGAAATCACGCACAAGCGTAGACTTTCAGCACTTGGGCCTGGAGGTTTATCTCGTGAGCGCGCTGGTTTCGAGGTTCGTGACGTTCACTACACCCACTACGGTCGTTTGTGTACAATCGAAACTCCTGAGGGACCAAATATCGGTTTGATTTCTTCGCTTTGTGTATACGCTAAAATTAACAAGTTAGGATTTATCGAAACACCATACATGACTGTTACAAACGGTAAAGTGGACATCGAAAAATCTGTTACTTATTTAAGCGCTGAAGAAGAAGATTCAAAAACAATTGCACAAGCAAATGCTCCGGTTGATGCAAAAGGTAAATTCTTAGATGCAAAAGTTAAAGCACGTTACGAAGGTGACTTCCCGGTTGTAGAACCAGAGAAATTACATTTGATGGACGTTGCTCCTAACCAAATTGCATCTATCGCAGCTTCATTGATTCCTTTCTTGGAACATGATGATGCTAACCGTGCATTGATGGGATCAAACATGCAACGTCAAGCAGTTCCATTATTACGTCCAGAAGCACCAATTGTAGGTACAGGATTAGAGCCTCTAGTAGCTCGCGATTCTCGTGTATTGGTTAATGCTGAAGGCGAAGGAGTTGTTGAATACGTTGATGCAAATGAAATTGTTATCCGTTACAACAGAACAGATGATGATCGTTTAATCAGTTTTGATGACGATATCAAACGTTACCAATTAACGAAATTCCGCAAAACCAACCAAAGTACTTGTATCAACTTAAAACCAATCGTTAAAAAAGGCGAGAAAGTTTCTAAAGGACAAGTATTGTGCGAAGGTTATGCAACTCAAAATGGTGAATTAGCATTAGGACGCAACATGAAAGTAGCGTTCATGCCTTGGAAAGGTTACAATTTCGAGGATGCGATTGTTATCTCTGAGCGCGTTGCTCGTGAAGATATCTTTACATCTGTTCACATTGATGAATATTCATTAGAGGTACGTGATACAAAACGTGGTTTAGAAGAATTAACTTCTGATATTCCTAACGTTTCTGAAGAAGCCACAAAAGATCTTGATGAAAACGGATTAATCCGTATTGGTGCTGAAGTTAAAGAAGGTGATATTTTAATTGGAAAAATTACTCCTAAAGGAGAAACTGATCCTTCACCAGAAGAAAAACTTTTACGTGCTATCTTTGGTGACAAAGCGGGTGACGTTAAAGATGCTTCATTAAAAGCGCCTCCATCATTACGTGGAGTTGTTATCGACAAAAAATTATTCTCAAGAGCAATTAAAGATAAAAAATCGAAAGCAGAAGAAAAGCCATTGCTTGAGAAAATCGATAAAGAACACAATGTTGAAGTAGCTGCATTAAAAGCAAAATTAATTGAAAAATTAAACGTGCTTGTTAATGGAAAAACTTCTCAAGGAGTTCAAAATGTATTAAAAGAGGAAGTGATTGGAAAAGGCGTTAAGTTCACTCAAAAAGCGCTTGAGAAAATCGACTTTGCTACAGTTAATCCTAGCAAATGGACTACTGATAAAGATGTAAATGATCAAATCAAAATGTTGTTGCATAACTACAGCATTAAATACAATGATTTGTTAGGTGCATTCAAACGTAAGAAATTCGCAGTAACAGTAGGTGATGAGCTTCCAGCTGGAATTATTCAACTTGCTAAAATTTACATTGCTAAAAAACGTAAATTAAAAGTAGGTGATAAAATGGCGGGCCGTCATGGTAACAAAGGTATTGTTGCTCGTATCGTTCGCGATGAAGATATGCCATTCTTAGAAGATGGAACACCGGTAGATATCGTGTTAAATCCATTAGGTGTACCTTCTCGTATGAACTTAGGTCAGATTTATGAAACTGTATTAGGTTGGGCTGGACAAAAATTAGGAGAGAAATTCTTCACACCAATTTTTGACGGTGCTTCTACAGAGCAGTTAAACGAATGGACAGACAAAGCAGGTTTACCTCGTTTTGGCCGTACATACTTAACTGATGGTGGTACAGGTGAACGTTTCGATCAACCAGCAACTGTAGGTGTTATCTACATGTTGAAATTAGGTCACATGGTGGATGATAAGATGCACTCTCGTTCTATCGGACCATACTCACTTATTACACAACAACCGTTGGGTGGTAAGGCACAGTTTGGTGGTCAGCGTTTTGGTGAGATGGAGGTTTGGGCACTTGAAGCATTTGGCGCAGCTAATATTCTTCAGGAGATCCTTACAATCAAATCGGATGACGTTGTTGGACGTGCTAAAGCATACGAAGCTATTGTTAAAGGTGAAAATATGCCAACTCCAGGAATCCCTGAATCATTCAATGTATTGTTGCATGAATTAAGAGGATTAGGATTAAACATTTCACTTGACTAAAATAAGTTCAAAGTTAAAAGTTGGAAAGTCTAAAGTTTAAATACTTAACCTTTCCAACTTTAAACTAAAAACTAGCAACTTTGAACTTTTAACTTTTTAACTTTTAAACTAATTAAAAAATGGCTTTCAAAAGAGATAATAAATTAAAAAGTAATTTCTCGAAAATTACCATCAGCCTTGCATCACCAGAAGCAATTTTGGAACGTTCAAGTGGTGAAGTAGTAAAGCCCGAAACCATCAATTACAGAACTTATAAACCAGAAATGGGTGGTTTGTTCTGCGAAAGAATTTTTGGTCCGGTTAAAGATTGGGAATGTGCTTGCGGTAAATACAAACGTATTCGTTACAAAGGAATTGTTTGTGACCGTTGTGGTGTTGAAGTAACTGAGAAAAAAGTACGTAGAGAGCGTATGGGACATATCAACTTGGTTGTTCCTGTTGCTCATATCTGGTACTTTAAATCATTGCCTAACAAAATTGGTTACCTATTAGGTTTACCAACTAAAAAATTAGATATGATTATTTACTACGAACGTTATGTTGTAGTAAATGCAGGTGTTAAAACTGCTGATGGTATCAATTATTTAGATTTCTTATCAGAAGAAGAATACTTGAATATTTTAGAAACATTACCAAAAGACAATCAATACTTAGATGATAGCGATCCAAATAAATTTATCGCTAAAATGGGTGCTGAAGCTTTGGTTGCTTTATTAAGCCGTGTTGATTTGGATGGATTGTCATTCGACTTACGTCACAAAGCAAACACAGAAACATCTCAACAACGTAAAAATGAAGCATTAAAACGCTTACAAGTTGTTGAAAGTTTCCGTATGGCAAACCAACATGTAGAAAATAAACCAGAGTGGATGGTTGTTAAAATCGTTCCTGTAATTCCACCAGAATTACGTCCATTGGTTCCATTGGATGGTGGTCGTTTTGCTACATCTGATTTAAATGATTTATACAGACGTGTTATTATCCGTAACAACCGTTTGAAACGATTAATCGAAATCAAAGCTCCTGAAGTTATCTTACGTAACGAAAAGCGTATGTTGCAAGAGTCTGTTGATTCATTATTCGACAACTCTCGTAAATCAAACGCAGTTAAAACTGAATCAAACCGTGCATTAAAATCATTGTCTGATTCATTAAAAGGTAAACAAGGTCGTTTCCGTCAAAACTTATTAGGTAAACGTGTCGATTATTCTGCACGTTCGGTAATTGTCGTTGGACCTGAATTGAAATTGCATGAGTGCGGATTGCCAAAAGATATGGCAGCAGAATTATTCAAACCATTTATCATTCGTAAAATGATTGAGCGTGGTGTTGTTAAAACTGTTAAATCTGCTAAGAAAATAGTTGACAAAAAAGAACCAATCGTTTGGGATATTTTAGAGAACGTATTGAAAGGACATCCAGTTCTTTTGAATCGTGCTCCAACATTGCACAGATTGGGTATCCAAGCTTTCCAACCAAAATTAATTGAAGGGAAAGCGATTCAGTTACATCCATTAACGTGTACAGCATTTAATGCCGATTTCGATGGGGATCAAATGGCGGTTCACGTTCCATTGGGACATGCTGCAATTCTTGAAGCTCAATTGTTAATGCTTGCTTCTCATAACATCTTGAATCCTGCGAATGGTGCACCGGTAACGGTTCCTTCTCAAGACATGGTGCTTGGTCTGTACTACATGACCAAAGGGAAGAAAACAACAAAAGACGAAATCGTTAAAGGTGAAGGCTTAACTTTTTATTCTCCAGAAGAAACAATCATTGCTTACAATGAAAAACGAGTTGACTTACATGCATTTGTAAAAGTTCGTTTACAAGTAAAAGAAGGAGATAAAACAGTAAATAAATTAATTGAAACTACTGTAGGACGTATCTTGTTTAACCAAGTTGTTCCTAAAGAAGTAGGTTATATCAATGAATTATTAACGAAAAAATCGTTACGTGATATCATCGGAGTAATTGTTAAGGAAACTGGTATGGCAAAAACTGCTAAGTTCCTTGACGACATGAAAACATTAGGTTACATGAGCGCATTCCGTGGTGGTTTATCATTTAACTTGGGTGACGTTATCGTTCCTGAGGATAAAGATAAAATGATTGCTGATGCAAATGTTCAAGTAGACGAAGTTGTATCGAACTACAACATGGGTTTCATTACGAACAATGAGCGTTACAACCAAATCATCGATATCTGGACACATACAAACTCTCGTATCACTGCGAAAGTATTAAATACATTGACGAACGATCGTCAAGGATTCAACCCTGTTTACATGATGTTGGATTCTGGAGCTCGTGGTTCTAAAGAACAAATTCGTCAGTTAGGTGGTATGCGTGGATTGATGGCGAAACCGCAAAAAGGTGCAGGTGGTGGAGAAATTATCGAGAACCCGATTATCTCTAACTTTAAAGAGGGATTATCGATCTTGGAGTATTTCATTTCAACCCATGGTGCTCGTAAAGGTCTTGCCGATACAGCGTTAAAAACAGCGGATGCTGGTTACTTAACTCGTAGGTTAGTTGACGTTGCTCAGGATGTAATTATTACAATCGAAGATTGTGGAACATTACGTGGTCTTGTTGCAACTGCATTGAAGAAAAATGATGAAGTTGTTGAATCATTGTACGACCGTATTTTAGGACGTACCACTGTTCACAATGTATATAACCCATTAACTGGTGATTTAATCATCGGTGCTGGTGAAGAAGTTACTGAAGAGTATGCTAAAATAATTTCTGAGTCTCCAATCGAGTCAGTAGAAATTCGTTCGGTATTAACTTGCGAAAGTAAAAATGGAGTTTGTGGTAAGTGTTACGGACGTAACCTTGCAACAGGTAGAATGGTTCAACGTGGTGAAGCAGTTGGTGTAATTGCAGCTCAGTCAATTGGTGAGCCAGGTACACAGTTAACACTTCGTACATTCCACGTTGGAGGTACAGCTTCTAACATCGCAGCAGCTTCTAAATTAGAATCAAGATACGATGGTATCATCGAAATTGATGAATTGAAAACAGTAAAACGTAAAAATCCTGATGGTGAAACAGTTGATGTTGTAATCGGTCGTTCTGCAGAAATGCGAATCATTGATGCAAACACAAAAATTGTTTTAACAACTGGTAACGTTCCTTACGGTTCTCAAATTTATGTGAAACCAAATGCAAAAATCAAAAAAGGTGATTTAATTTGTGATTGGGATCCATATAACGCGGTTATCGTTTCTGAATTCGCAGGTAAAATCGAATTCGATAATATCGAAGAAGGTGTTACTTACCGTGAAGAATCCGATGAACAAACAGGCTTTAAAGAAAAAGTTATTGTTGAAAGTCGCGATAAGAGCAAAAACCCTGCTATCAAAATTGCTGCAAATAAAGAAGTATTACGTACGTACAACATTCCAGTTGGAGCTCACGTAATTGTGAATGATAATGCAAAAATTGAAGCAGGTCAAATCCTTGTTAAGATTCCTCGTGCTACTGGTAAAACAGGAGATATCACGGGTGGTTTACCACGTGTTACCGAATTATTCGAGGCACGTAACCCAAGTAATCCAGCTGTTGTATCTGAAGTAGATGGTGTTGTATCATTTGGTAAAATTAAACGTGGTAACCGTGAGGTACATGTTGAATCTCGTACTGGTGATAAACGTACTTACTTAGTTCCATTGTCTAAACATATCTTAGTTCAAGAGAACGACTTTATTAAAGCTGGTGAGCCATTGTCTGATGGTGCTATCACTCCAAGTGATATCCTTGCTATCAAAGGTCCAACTGCTGTACAAGAGTATTTAGTAAATGAGGTACAAGAGGTTTACCGTTTACAAGGTGTGAAAATCAATGATAAACATTTTGAAGTAATCGTTCGCCAAATGATGCGTAAGGTGGAAATCTTAGAATCTGGCGACACAGTTTTCTTAGAAAAACAATTGATTAACAAATCAACGTTTATGTTAGAAAACGATAATTTATATGCTAAAGTTGTAATCTTAGATCCAGGTGATTCTAACTTATACAAAGCAGGACAAATTATCAGTGCACGTAAATTACGTGATGAAAACTCATCGTTGAAACGTAGAGATATGAAGTTAATTGAAGCGCGTGAAGCAGTTCCTGCTACATCTACACAGATATTGCAAGGTATCACTCGTGCATCATTACAAACTAACAGCTTTATGAGTGCTGCATCGTTCCAAGAAACTACAAAAGTATTGAACGAGGCTGCAGTTAGCGGTAAAATTGATGACTTATCAGGATTGAAAGAAAACGTAATTGTTGGACATTTAATTCCTGCAGGTACTGGACTAAGAGCTTACGACAAAATGATTGTTGGTTCTCAAGAAGAGTACGATAAATTAATGGCTTCTAAACGTGAAGCAATGGAAGAAGAAGCGTAGTCAATACGTTTTTTCTGAAAAGAAAATCAGAGGGATAAACACATTGTTTATCCCTCTTTTTTTGCAATAAAAAATCCCTGTCGGAGTTTTTCTCTTTATACTTATCTTTATAGTATGCGATTGAAATTTTATGCAATTCTGTTTTTGCTCCTACATCACCTAATTGGTGCTGCTCAATCGTATACCCTCGACATTCGTTCGCAGAAGGATGCCGATTTATTAAAAAAAATAACGTACAAAAAAAGTTTTACACGAGAGTCGGAACGAACCAAAGAACTTCAAAAAGTGTTGTTTCAATGTTTTGACAATGCCTATTTAGCGGCTGAATACGATAGCACAATTACTGATTCATTAAAACAGACCGTTTATCTTTCCTTTGGCAGTCAGTATAAATGGGCCAACCTAAAGCATGGCAATGTGGATGAAGGCGTATTGAGCGAAATTGGTTTTAGAGAAAAATTATATACCAACAAGCCTGTTTCGTATCGTGATGTAAAGCGAGTTCAGGAAAAATTAATTACCTATTATGAAAATAACGGTTTTCCATTCGCCTCTGTAAAGCTTGATAGTATTGTGATTCAGGGTAATCAGTTTTCGGCTGTAATGAATTTGCAAAAACATTCGGAACAAAAAATTGATAGTATTACCATCACTGGCAATGCGAAAATTGCACCTGTGTACATTTATAATTATTTGGGAATAAAACCTGGAAGCCGATACAATGAATCGCAATTAAAAAAAGTAAATATCCGAATGGCCGAATTGCAATTTGTGCGTTCTACAAAGCCTGCTGTGGTTGTTTTTGGTGAGAAACAAAATAAATTATTGTTGAGTTTAGAAAAAAAACGTGCTAGTCAGTTTGATGGTATTTTGGGTGTGTTACCAGACAATAAAACTGGTAAAATATTATTCACAGGCGATGTGCGCTTGCGCTTGCAGAATGGGCTTGGTAGAGGTGAGTTGATTGATTTGAATTGGCGAAAAATGCAAACACAAACACAAGATTTAAAATTGCGTTTGGTGTATCCTTTCATTTTTAAAACACCTTTTGGAATCGACTATAATTTTAAACTCTATAAAAAAGACACCACATTCATTGATGTAAATCAGAACATTGGTGTTCAATATTTATTTATTGGTGGTAATTATTTTAAAGTATTCTATAATAATAAAACCTCTACATTGCTTTCTACAAAGGGGTTGGAGTTTATAACCACATTGCCAAGCTATGCCGATGTGCAAACCAATATGTATGGAATCGGTTATAAATTGGAACGTTTGGATTATCGCATCAATCCACGAAAAGGATTTTATTTGATTGTAAATGCAAGTGCTGGAACAAAAAAAATAAAAAGAAATGCCAAAATAAATCAAGAAGTGTATGATAAAATAAAGTTGAATTCAACCCAATACAATGGTGATTTTGAAGCGAGTTTGTTTATTCCCATTGCAGGTAGAAGTACTGTTAAAATAGGCAATTCATCGGGTTTTGTGAATGGTGAAAATACATTTCAAAATGAATTGTTGCGAATTGGAGGTTTAAAAACCTTGCGAGGGTTTGATGAAGAATCCATTTTTACAACCAGCTATTCCATTTTTACATTGGAGTACCGTTTTTTATTGGAACAAAATTCATACATCTATTTATTTGGTGATGGTGCTTGGTACGAAAACAACAATGTGAAAGAATATGTAAACGATACTCCCATTGGTTTTGGTGCAGGTATTAGTTTTGAAACGAAAGCTGGCATTTTTTCAATTAATTATGCACTCGGAAAACAGTTTGATAATCCCATTCAATTGCGTTCTGGAAAAATACATTTTGGAATCGTAAATTATTTTTGATAGTTTATTTTAAATGAAATGATTTCACTAAATTTACTTTAAATGTCAGCTAAAAAGAAGAAAAATGAAACGGTCGAAGAGCCAGTTGTTAGTTATGCAACTAGGTCTATTCGTGTGTTTACATCTCAAGAAGAGCAAGCGAATTTTGAGTTAGAAGAGATGGCAAAGCTTAGTTCAATTGAAATTCTTCAACAAATGCGAAAGCTAATTAACCTGGCTTATGGAATGCATGGTTACGATCCTTCTAAATTACCACAACAGCACACTATAAAAATTGTAAAAAAACAAGAATGAATATATTCGATGAGTATACAAAAAGTTTATTGATTGTATTCAATAAACATAAAGTTGAATACTTAGTAGTTGGTGGGTATGCTGTGAATTTTTATGGCTATAGACGAACAACTGGTGATATCGATTTATGGCTTAAACCAGACAATTTGTCCAATAGAAAAAAAATAGTTGATTCTTTTGCTGAATTAGGAATAACGAAAGAGACCTTAAAACAAATTGAGGAATTAGATTTTACAAAGCCACTCGTTTTCATGGATGGTGAAGAGCCTTTTAAAATTGATTTTATGACCTTCATTTCAGGAGTAGGATTCGATGAGGCTTGGAAAGAAAAAAGAATCGAATCAATAGACGATGTGCTTATACCTTTCATTCATTTAAATCACCTGATTGTATCAAAAATAGCATCAGGGAGAGAAAAAGATAAGCTAGATGTTACTCAGTTACAAGAAATTCAACAATTAAAGCATAAAAAATAGCATTCTAGCTTATGTTTTGTGCATTTTCTTTCTTCCTCTAAAACAAATAATTTCCGTAAATTAGCCATTCATTATAGGATATGGATTTTTTGTTTTTAATCATAGGAATTGGCGTTGGTGCTGCTATTATCTATTTGCTTTTTAAATCGAAAAGCAATGTGGTGATGGATACATCCGCTTTGGATGCAAAAATTGTTGAACTCGACAAACAAAAAGCAGTTCTTGAATCGAAGCTTGAAAATGCAGCAAAAGAATACGAGCGTTTGGAATACGATTTCAAAACCACGCGCGAACAATTGATTCATGATGCAACCAAAGAAAAAGAAAAACTAAATTCCGAAATTCATCAATTGCGTGGCGATTTAAATAATGCCAATATTCGCATTGAACGTTCCATTGAAACATTTAAGGCACAAGAGGACAAACTCACCACATTAAAAGGGGAGTTGGATAATGTGCACAAAAAATACACAACTGAATTCGAAAACATTGCCAATAAAATTTTAGAAGAAAAATCAAACAAGTTTACTGAACAGAACAAAACAAACTTGGATGTCATCTTAAATCCTTTAAAAGAAAAAATTAAAGATTTTGAAGACAAGGTTGATAAAGCCTACAAAGCAGAATCGGCAGAGCGAATTACACTGAAAGCAGAAATCAAAAATTTAATTGATTTAAATAAACAAGTAAGCGAGGAAGCGAATAACCTTGCGAAAGCATTGAAAGGCGATAATAAAAAACAAGGAAATTGGGGTGAGGTAATTTTAGAGAAAGTATTGGAGCGTTCCGGTTTAGTAAAAGACCAAGAATACCGAACACAGTTTAGTACAAACAACGATGAAGGAAAACGTATTCAACCCGATGTGGTGATTATGTTGCCAGATAGCAAACACATTGTAGTCGATTCAAAAGTTTCATTGGTTGCTTACGAAGCTCTTGTAAATGCCGATTCGGATGAAGATAGAGAACGATATGTGAAAGAGCATATCTTATCCATTCGTAGTCATGTAAAATTGTTGAGCGAAAAAAATTATCCAACATCACCCGATTTTAATACACCCGATTTTGTATTGTTATTCATTCCAATCGAATCTTCATTCAGTGTAGCTGTGCAGGCCGATCAAGAATTGTTTACTTATGCTTGGGATAAAAAGATTGTAATTGTTAGTCCTTCTACTTTATTAGCAACCTTACGTACCATTGCTTCTATTTGGAAACAAGAACGCCAAACAAAAAATGCAATTGAAATTGCAAAACAGAGTGGTGCTTTGTACGATAAGTTTGTAGGCTTTTTAGAAGACATGGATAAAATAGGGAAGAGCTTGGAAACATCCAAAGGAGCCTACGATGCAGCAATGAATAAATTAAAAACAGGATCAGGAAATTTAGTGAAACGTGCATTGGATATCGAAAAGTTGGGTGCTAAAACCACTAAACAAATTTCAACTAAGTTTTTAGAAAGTGACGATGCTCCACAATTAACAGACGATACGCAAGAATAATGAGAAATCTACTTATTTGTTTTTTGATTATGTTGGTTGTGGCTTGTGGCACAAGTACTAAAACTACGTCTTCAAACAAAATAAATAACTACAAGCGTGAAGTAAATGCATTGCATCCTGTATTTACTGTATTTCATGCAAATGATACACTTTCTGAATTACACTTTAAAATTGCAAGCAAGGAATTGTTATACATGCGTCCCGATGCAATTAATTTTTCTTCGAATGTATTAATCTCTTATAAGCTTGTTGCCAGTTACGATTCAAAAACAATTCTTGATAGTGCTTCTATCCGATTGGTTGATTCCAACAATGAATTGGTGGAAAAGTTTTTAGTTGGCAAAATGAATTTTAATGCGCAATTAACTCGAAGTTATTATTTGAGAGTGAATGTTACCGATTTAAATAGAAATACTTCTTACAACACGGTTATTACTGTTGAAAAAGGCAACGAATGGAATCGTCAGAATTTTATTGTGAAATCAAAAACAGATGATGTTCCGCTATTTCGCAATTATGCAAAAACAGGCGAAACGGTAACCATCAATTATAAATCAAAAGTTGCACAACCACTTTATGTTCGTTATTACAATCGCGTGTTTCCATTAGCAGCACCACCTTTTTCATTAGCCGATCCTCAGCCTTTTCAGTACAAAGCCGATAGTACATTCGTGATGCAATTATCTGCAAAGGGTGACATTGATTTTACAATGTTAAAAAATGGGTTTTATCATTTTCAGGTGGATACCACCAAACGTGAAGGTTTTACCTTGTATAATTTTAAAGATGCTTTTCCAGAAGTTAAAAATGCGGAAGGAATGATATTGCCATTGCGTTACATTACATCGCGGGAGGAATACGATGCTTTATCGACAAGCCTAAACAAAAAAGCCGATGTCGAAAAATTTTGGCTCGATTGTACTGGGAATATGGATCGTGCAAAAGAAGTGATTCGTAAATTTTACACACGCGTGAATGATGCTAACGCTTATTTTTCATCGTACATCGAAGGTTGGAAATCCGATAGAGGATTGATTTATTTAATTTATGGTTCGCCCAATACTATTTACAGAACAGCCAATACCGAAACATGGGTGTATGGCGAAGAGAGTAATATTAATTCCTTGCAATATGTATTTGTGAGAGTAAACAATCCATTTACAGATAATGATTTTTCATTAGAACGTTCTGGTACTTACCGTCAATCGTGGTACATGGCGGTGGATGTATGGCGACAAGGAAGAGCATATCTGCAAGATTAATGGTTTGGTAACCGCAAAGAACGCGAAGTTTTTTTCGCAGAGTTCGCAAAGAATTAGTAAGCGTTTTTAGATAGAAGGATTATGAGTGAGAATGAAATTTCAAATAAAGTAATTGGATTAGGTATCGATGTTCATAATGCTTTAGGTCCAGGTTTGTTGGAAAGTGCTTATAAAGAATGTTTGTTTTATAAGCTTACTCAGGCGGGTTTATTGGTTCAGAAAGAAAAGCCGATGCCATTATTGTTTGAAGAAGTAAAGTTAGATTGTGGCTATCGCATAGATTTGTTAGTAGAGAATAAGGTAGTTATTGAAATAAAAAGTGTAGATGCACTAAACGATATTCATCTAGCTCAAACTTTAACGTATTTAAAGTTAGGCAATTATAAATTGGGCTTATTAATGAATTTTAATGTGTTGAGGTTAAGAGATGGTGTTCGAAGGGTTGTAAATGGATTATAGGGAGGTTTCTTTTAGGTGGCTATCAAACCTTAAAAAAAGGTGAACCGCAAAGGACACAAAGTTAAAGCGCAAAGAATGCAGAGGCATTTTGATAAAATATAAATGAAAGGAGCTTTATAAAGATAATTTCCTTAAACTAAAAAACTTAGCGTCCTTAGCGTAAAACCTTGGCGCTCTTTGCGGTTAAAAAAAGAAACCGCAGGTTTTAAAAAAAATTAAAGTAAACCTTAGTTCCCTTAGCGGTTAAAAAAGAAACTGCAGGTTCTATAAAGAGTATAATAAAACTTAGCGTCCTTAGCGTAAAACCTTGGCGCTCTTAGAGGTTAAAAAAGAAACTGCAGGTTCTAAAAAGAGTATAATAAAACTTAGCGTCCTTAGCGTAAAACCTTGGCGCTCTTAGCGGTTAAAAAAAGAAACCGCAGGTTTTAAAAAATAAATATAAAATAGCCTCAGCGGTTAAAAAACAGAAACAAACAAGCATGCAAACAAAAACACAAAAACAAGAGAACGAGAATATGATATTTGGTTTACGACCAATTATTGAAGCATTAAAATCTGGAAAGCAAATTGATAAGCTATTGGTACAAAATGGTTTGAAAAATGAGTTGTTTGGTGAGATGATGAGTTTGTTGAAAAAACACAATGTTGTTTACCAATACGTTCCTGTAGAAAAGTTAAACCGATTAACTTCAAAAAATCATCAAGGTGTTGTTGGGTATATTTCATCCATTGAATACAGCAAAATAGAAAAAGTGTTGCCAATGGTTTTTGATGCTGGCAAAACTCCTTTAATTTTGATTTTGGACCGCATCACCGATGTGCGTAATTTCGGAGCAATAGCTCGTACTGCTGAGTGTGCGGGTGTGGATGCAATTATTATTCCTGCTCGTGGTGCAGCACAAATAAATGCCGATGCTATTAAAACATCAACCGGTGCTTTGCATAAAATTCCTGTTTGTAAAGAAGATAATTTAAAAGATGTCATTCATTATTTACGTGAAAGCGGATTGCAAGTAATTGCTTGTACTGAAAAAACAACCGATATGTATTATGCTCAAGATTATACATTGCCAGTTGCCATTATGATGGGTTCGGAAGAAGATGGTATTTCTCCAGAGTTTTTAAAATTGGCTGATGCACATGCAAAAATTCCATTGATGGGTAAAATAGGATCTTTAAATGTTTCGGTTGCTGCTGGTGTTATTCTATACGAAGTAGTTAAACAACGATTGACGGAATAATGACATTCTTCGACCGAAAATATTATCCTTATCTTTTACTTTTTGCAGTAGTACTCATTTCTCGTTTACCTTTTCTATTTGCTGGATATGGTATTGAAGAGGATTCATGGGCCATTGCTATTTCTACTTATTTAACAAAAACAACGGGCATTGTTGAACCTTCTCGTTTGCCTGGTCATCCCATTCATGAATTTCCGTTGGTCTGGACTTGGAACCTTGGTCATGTTTGGTTTAATTTTTTATCCGCATTTTTTAGTGCTATTGGTGCTTTGTTTTTTGCATTGATATTAAAGCATTTTCAATTCAAACATTATTTTATTGCCGCTCTTGCATTCGCATTTATTCCCGTTTATTATATAAGCAGCACGTATACTATTGATTTTGTTTGGGCACAAGCATTTGTTTTAATTGCCTTGTATTTATTGTTGAAAGAACAATTAGTGCTTGCTGGTACTTTTCTTGGATTAGCTATTGGTTGTCGCATTACCAGCGGTGCCATGTTGTTACCGTTCATGATTATTGTTTGGAAACAGAACAATTTAAAACAAAACATCATCACCTTATTTAAACTTGGAATTCCAATGACACTCATTGGTGTTGGTGCATTCATTCCCATCATGCTGCAATATGGAAAAGGATTTTTTATGTATTACGATCAATTCCCCTATCCATCTTTTGCAAAATTTATTTATAAATACAGTTTTGGTGTGTTTGGTTTTGTTGGATTAGCAGCCATTACAGTGGCTAAGTATTGGATTGTTAAAAACAGAAAAACATTAACTGCTGGCGAACTGTTCGAAAAAGGCATCGACCGAAAAGTAATTATTGCTAGTTATGTGGTCGTGATTTTATATACCATTTCTTACATACGATTACCACAAAAATCGGGATACATGATTCCAATTTTGCCATTTGTAATTCTGTTGTTTGGTTATTATTTGGATTCCAAACGATTTAATCTATTGGCTTTTGCATTCATCGTTTCTTCCTTTGTATGCAGCATTAATTTAACCGATAAAATTCGTGGTGCCGAATATTCTCGGTTTGCTATTAAAACAACGGTATCCGGACAAGAACTATTTTTTGATGTGCTGTCGGGTCCCATCTTTTCAGACTATTCCAAACGCAATCAAAAATTAAAATATACCGATTCGGTGATTGAAAGTGTGCGTGGTATTACTAAAAAAACAGTGGTCATTGCTGGCTGGTGGTACAACGAGCTTGAAGTAAAAATGCTAACACGAAAGCGCAGTAAAGTGGTGAAGTACGAAGCCTACATTGATGAACAAAAAATAAACGAATACATTGCAGCAGGTTACAAAATCACGTATTTGCCGGAACAAAATAAGTACAACGATTTGATGTATAAAATGGAAGTGATTGATAAATTGGCGGTTCCTTTTTGATGTAGGATTGAGGAAGGTTGATAGAGGGTTTGAATGCAAAAAGGGTGGTCATCCTGAGCTTGTCGAAGGAGTGGGAAGCCAACGCAAATATTTCGACAGGCTCAATATGACAACACACAGTTAGAGCTGTCTAAAATACGAAGGTGAGTTTGATAAAATTTAAATAGCATAAAAAATAAACACAATGAAAAAAATTACACAATCATTATTGCTGGCAGCCTTTGTAGTTTCAACGGTAGCTGCACAGGATAAAAAAGACAAAGCCATTTTTAAAGAACGTAATCTAGGATTTTACGAGCAAATTAAAAAAGGCAACGAAGCATTCAATGCTCCTAAAACCACCACACCAATGGTGTTTAAAATGGATTATTCTACAGTGGATATTCCTAAATCGGCAGCAGAATTTAAAACCGTATTTGCTCAAAAGCCTGAATCGCAAGGTGAAACAAATACCTGCTGGTGTTTTTCTACTACTTCTTTTTATGAATCGGAAATAAAACGTTTGTCAAATGTAGATGTACAATTATCCGAATTGTATACCGTGTATTGGGAAACAGTGGAGAAAGCAAAATTGTTTGTGAGCACACGTGGTACTTCTGCATTTGATGAAGGATCAGAAACCAATGCTGTGGCACGCATGATGAAAACATACGGAGTAGTTCCTTTGGAAGCATACAATGGAATGAAAGCAGGTCAACCTTTCCACGATCACAAAAAAATGTTTGAAGAATTAAGAGCGTATTTGGATGGTGTAAAAAAATCAACCGCTTGGAATACCGATGTTGTTGTTGGAACAGTAAAATCAATTCTAAATCATTACATCGGAGAACCTCCTGTAAGTGTTACTGTTGCAGGTAAAAAAATGACACCACAAGAGTATCTTAAAAATGTAACCAAATTAAATTTAGATGACTATGTTGATTTTATGTCATTGATGGAAAAACCATTTTGGACACAAGCTGAATACAAAGTGCCCGACAATTGGTGGCATTCAGCTGATTATTACAATGTGCCTGTTGACGATTTTATGAGCATCATTAAAAATGCAATTAAAAATGGTTATTCCATTTCAATTGGTGGCGATGTGTCTGAAAGTGGTGTGGATAGTAAATACGGAGCATGCATGATTCCTTCTTACGATGTGCCTTCGGCATACATTGATGATTATTCTCGTCAGTTACGTTTTACAAATGGATCAACTACCGATGATCATGCAATGCATTTAGTAGGCTATGCTGAGCGTGCAAATGGCGTTTGGTTTTTAATAAAAGATTCAGGTGCGGGTGGACATACCAATGCATCGGCTCCAGGATATTGGTACATGCACGAAGATTATGTAAAATTAAAAATGATGTCGATTACCTTGCATAAAGATGCTGTGAAAGAAGTGTTAGTAAAATTCCCAAAGAAGTAATTAACAATTGTATAACCTATTTTTAATATTACTAAATTTACTTCCGTAATACTAAAAAAAGAAACATGCCTACGATACAACAAACTTATGAAATGAATGCTACTCCAGAGGAAGTGTTTGAAGCACTTGTAAACCCTGAAATTATTCAGTTGTGGAGCGAGGACGAAGCAAAGATGAGTGATCAAGTGGGAGGAACGTTTATGCTTTGGGGCGGACAAATGTTCGGTAAAAATTTAGAAGTAGTAAAAAATAAAAAATTAGTGCAAGAATGGTGTTACGATCAGTGGGATGCAGATGCTCCTTCTAAAGTAACCATGATTATAAAAGCAAAAGGCAAAAAATCTATTGTTGAATTATTGCACGAAGATGTTCCTGAAAAATCAGTAAAAAGCATCACCGAAGGTTGGAATGATTATTACCTAGGGGCAATGCAAGACATGTTTGAAAATGCTAAATTGAAAAAATAAAAAATCGCCCTTCTAACCAAGGGCGTTTTTTTTATACCCTCTGTGAACCTCTGTCTTCTCTGTGTCCTCTGTGTTGAAAAGATTTTAAAAGAGATTCTTCGCTACTCTCAGAATGACAAGCTTCGTTCATTTTATTTATGTCCTGCAACTATTCCCAATTCACTATTCCCTCTTCGCTAATCTTAAAACTTCAAATTTTATCTCTAAATTCGTTTTATGAAAAAAATCGCTTACACTTTATTACTTGCTACTTTTTTTGTTGCATGCAGCAATAACGAACCCACTATGGATTCCTTCAACTGGTTAGAAGGAAATTGGAAAGGCGCCATGGGTGATACCGCTTACTTATTCGAAAAATGGAACAATCCCGATGGCAAGCAATGGAAAGGGTTAGGAGGAATGGTCATAAATGGTGATACTGTTTTTTGTGAAAAAATTGCCATTCATCAAAAAGCAGATGGATTGTATTATGGTGCCGAAACCGTTGAAAATAAAGACGAAGTGCATTTTAAATACATCGGTACACAAAACGATTCAGTCATTTTTGAAAACAAAGCACACGATTTTCCACAACAAATTGTCTATTACTACAAAACACCCAACCACCTGTATGCACATGTGGTAGGGATTCAAAATGGCAAACACCGAAAAGAAATTTTTGAGTTTGACCGTGAGCCTTAAATTTGAAAAGTATTTATAGGATAATAATCGCCATTTTCTTAAATTTATATCCTATATCGTTTATCATGAAAAAAGTAATTTCTGCTTTACTATGCATTGTTGCATTCGCTTCATTTAGCATTGCACAAACCTGTCAGTTAAATAAAAACAATCACCCTCTTGATTTAAATTCAAAAGAAATGCGCGCAAGTAATTTGCGTAGCGATACCATTGATGTATTAAACTATACCATCAATTTAAACATCACCGATTTTACAAACGGAACGATTGCTGGAAATACACAAGTGAAATTTACACCCAAACAAAATGGAATTACTTTTTTGAATTTGGATTTATTAGAATTGATTATCGATTCAATTGAATTAAATACAAACAATCTTACTTATACATACAACGATACCTTGCTTGCTGTAAATCTTGGTACAACATTAAATGTAAGTGATACTTCTGTAGTAACCGTTTATTATCACGGTGCACCACAAGGCGATGCATCGGGTTGGGGCGGATTTGATTTTGCAAGTGGCTATGCCTATAATTTAGGTGTTGGTTTTGCTGCGAATCCACACGTGTATGGACGTGTTTGGTTTCCTTGCTTCGATAATTTTGTAGAACGTTCTACCTATGAATTTAACATTGTTACCAATGCAGGTAAAACTTCCTATTGCAATGGTTATCTAGCCCACGATACTACCGATGGTAGTGGTAACCGTACGCGTAAATGGATTATGAATGAACAAATTCCAACTTACCTTGCATCGGTTGCAGTAGCGGCATACACACAAGTGAATCAAGTATACAACGGCATCAATGGTCCTGTTCCAATTGTATTGGCCGCATTGCCTGCTGATACTACCAATGTAAAAAATTCATTCATCAATTTAAATACAGCATTGTCTACTTACGAAAATCATTTTGGTCCCTACATGTGGAACAGAGTGGGGTATTGTATGGTGCCATTTAGTTCAGGTGCTATGGAACATGCTACCAATATTGCTTATCCAAAAGCAACTGCAACAGGAACATTGCAATATCAAACCTTGTATGCGCATGAATTATCACATCATTGGTTTGGCGATTTAGCAACCTGCCGTACTGCCGAAGACATGTGGTTGAACGAAGGATGGGCACGCTATTGCGAATTTTTATTTACTGAAACACTGAGTGGTTCTGCTAGTTATTTATCGGCTGTGCGTACCAACCACGAAGACAATTTGCATTTTAATATCGTAAAAGAAGGAAACTTAAGCTTGTCGAATATTCCACATGAATTTACATATGGCGATCATGTATACAACAAAGGTGCCGATGTAGCACATACGATGCGTGGGTATTTGGGCGATAGTTTGTTTTTTCATTCAGTGAAAACCTATTTAGGTCAACACAATTATACCGATGTATCCAGCACCGACTTTATGAATTCATTAACAACAGCTTCGGGTGTTAATATGAGTGATTTTTTTAATGACTGGGTATTTAATCCAGGCTGGTGCCATTTTTCAATCGATTCATTTACGGTTGTTCCACAAACAGGTAACTATCAAGTGACAGTTTATCTAAAACAAAAATTAACTTCAGCTCCTAATTTTTATCAGAATGTTCCATTGAATATCACGTTTAAAGACGCTGCTTTAACTGAGTTCAAAGCACCTGTGGTAATGAGCGGACAATTTGGAACGTATACAATTACGGTACCTTTTAATCCAGCTTTTGTAGCCGTAAACATGGATGAAAAAATTTCGCATGCTGTTGCACCCGATTATAAAATTATTAAAAATGTTGGTGCATCTAATTTTTCGAATGCTAAAATGAACCTAACAATAAATAATATTGTTGATTCTGCTTTTGTGCGTGTGGAGCACAACTACACTGCTCCCGATTCTATGAAAACACCCAATCTAGGTTTCATTTTGTCACCGAATCATTATTGGAAAGTAGACGGTATTTTACCTAATACATTTAAAGCAAAAGCAACTTTAAATTACGATGGAAGAACTACTGGATTTTCCGGAAACATGTGGTTGGACGATCAATTGATCACAACTTACGAAGATAGTTTGGTATTGATGTATCGCAGAAATGCAGCTGACGATTGGCGCGTATTTCCATACTATACCAAAAACATACAATCCAACAACAACGATAAACGCGGACAAATTGTAATTGATACTTTACGCTTGGGTGAATATGTATTTGCAATGAAAGATGGAGCTGTTGGTATCAATGAAAGTCTAGTTGAAGGCACTGATGAATCAATGCTTGTTTACCCAAATCCAGCTAAAAATGAAATCAAAGTCGACCTAAAAAACATACAATCAAAGGCAAGCGACAACCTGACGTATACATTAACAACCATAGAAGGAAAAACGGTTTTAACGGGTAAAATAGCTGCCAAACAGCAATTGTTGAGTATTGATGTATCTGGCTTGCAGTCGGGCATTTACCTGGTTTCAATCAATAAAAACAATAAATTGGCAACACAGCAAAAAATTGTAGTGCAACGTTAAACAAAACCGTAAAGGATTTGTTTATAGAACATTGCAGTATCATTATGGGATATAAAAGCACACAAGAATGTATTGATGACCTCGAAAAAAATGGTCATTTGGTCCGTATCAAAGAGGAAGTAAGTTCCGATTTAGAAATGGCTGCCATTCATTTGCGTGTGTTCGAAAAAAACGGTCCTGCTATTTTATTTGAAAACATAAAAGGTTGCAATTTCAAAGCTGTATCCAATCTTTATGGAGATGTAAACCGTAGTAAATTTATTTTCAGAGATACATTGGATAAAATTAAAGTGTTGGTTGATATTAAAAACAATCCGCTCGAAGCCATCAAACATCCGCTAAAATATGCGAATGTTGCTCGAATTGCTTTTTCGGCATTGCCTAAAAAATCACATTTTAACAATCCTGTTCTCAAAAATAAAACTACCATTTCGGCATTGCCACAAATTAAATGTTGGCAAAACGATGGTGGCGCATTTATTACTTTGCCATTGGTTTATACCGAAGATATTGATCAGCCAGGCGTGATGCATTCCAATTTAGGAATGTACCGTATTCAGTTAAGTGGCAACAATTATGTAAAAGATAAAGAAGTAGGATTGCACTATCAATTGCATCGTGGTATTGGTGTTCATCAAACAAAAGCCAACGCAAAAAATCAACCCTTGAAGGTGAGTATTTTTGTTGGCGGACCTCCATCCTTAACACTTGGAGCGGTGATGCCATTACCCGAAGGAATGAGTGAGCTTACCTTTGCAGGTGCATTGGGAAAACGTAGGATTCGATATACCTATGATGATGAAGGTTATGCAATAGCATCAGACGCTGATTTTGTAATCACCGGTGATGTGTATCCAAATGACAACAAGCCCGAAGGGCCTTTTGGTGATCATTTGGGTTACTATAGTTTAACTCATGATTTTCCTGTTATGCACGTAAAAAATGTTTATCATCGTGATGGCGCTATTTGGCCATTCACCGTGGTGGGCCGACCACCACAAGAAGATACCGCTTTTGGTAATCTAATTCACGACATTGCTGGTAATGCCTTACCACTCGAAATTCCAGGTTTAAAAGATGTACATGCGGTGGATGCCTCTGGTGTTCATCCTCTGCTTTTAGCAATTGGTAGCGAGCGTTACACGCCTTATTACAATGAGCGTAAACCGCAAGAAATTTTAACCATTGCCAACCATATTTTAGGTTCAGGACAATTGAGTTTAGCAAAATATTTATTCATCATTGCTGGTGAAGACAATCCAGCATTAACCACACACGAGGTAGCCGATTATTTTAAACATGTATTGGAACGTGTGGATTGGACCAGAGATTTACATTTTCATACACGCACTACCATTGATACATTGGATTACAGCGGAAGCGATTTAAATTCGGGAAGTAAAGTAGTGGTTGCTGTTGCTGGAGAAAAAAAGAGAGAGTTGGTAGCCGAACTTGCAGGTGATTTTTCATTGCCAGCAAATTTTAAAAATGCAAAAGTGGTGATGCCAGGCATTATTGCTATTACTGCACCTGCATTTACCGATGCAAAAACGGCTGAAGATGAATTGGCAAAATTCACCGCTTATTTAAAAGAATACAATACCATTAATTTGCGTGGATTCCCTTTGATCATTGTTTGTGATGATAGTGATTTTGTTGCCGAAAATTTGAACAATTATTTATGGGTAACATTTACACGTAGCAACCCTGCAAACGATATTTATGGCATTGGTAGTTTTACCGAAAACAAACATTGGGGCTGCAAAGGTTCATTGGTAATTGATGCACGCATCAAGCCACACCATGCACCACCATTGGTTAAAAATCCTGAAATCGAAAAGCGTGTTGATGCCTTGGGCGAAAAAGGAAAATCATTGTACGGAATAATTTAAGACCGAATAGAATTTATAAATAGTAATAGAAACGGAACCCAATGGTTCCGTTTTTATTTTGTATATTTATAAGTAAGGTATTGACTTTTTTTATACCCAATCACCAAAAGAATTGCTGAATGAAAAAGCAAATTAGTGCATCTTTTTTTTTCTTATTCAGTTATGCTATTTGTATAGCACAGTCATCTGCTTCTGCAATAATTCCATTTAAACAAAATAACAAATGGGGCTTTTGTTACAATACATTGGATAGTATTGTTATAAAACCCTGTTTTGATGCATTCGAATCGTTTAATGACAATGACATACCAAATCCAAAAGTTTATTACAAAGTGTATTCTTCCGACAAGGTGGGATTAGTAAACGAAAAAGGAAAACTTGTTCTAGATACCGTATATCAACTGTTAACCCTTTTTGGAGATGATACCAAAGGTGTAAATGCAGTGAACTTAAAATTAGGAATGTATGCCTATAAAAATAACTTAATGGGTGTATTCGATTTATCTGGAAAAATACTTATTCCTATTCAATATGAGTCGGTTGATTTAATTAGTGTTGACTGGCAGAATGAACTAAAAAATGTATATCAGCTAAAATTAAAGGATAGCATTTTTATTTTGGATAATTATTTTAATCCCTTGCTCCGAACATCGTTTAACAAGAATGAACATCCTGTATTTAGGGCACATTATTTTGGATATTGGGTTTATTCGTTGAATAAAGGCGGTCAAAAATGGGAAGGGTTGTTAAATAGTGCAGGGAAAGTGATTATCAAACCCATGCATTGTGGCATTTATCCTCAAGGAATATATGATAGGGAGGGCCAACCAACAAATACTTGGGATAAAACATTTGTAGTATCGGTACTCGATAAAAAAAATAAAACACGCTACCAATCGCTAATGATGAATGAAAAAGGAAAACTTGGTAAACGATTTACATACATCGAAATGAATGGATTGAGCGATAGCTTGTTTTTAGTTTCATATAAAAAGAGTGACCCTGTGATTTATAATCTCAAAAGCAATGCTATTGTGAAATATAATAATAGTAAGAAATATTACACATCATTTTTGATAAACGACAAAACCACTAAATTGTATACTGTTGCACAAAACACTAAAACAGCCATTATCAATGAAACAGGAAAAATTGTTTTGCCCTTTCAGTCGGATGGAGTTTATTCATTAGGCGATATGTATTTATTGAATAATTTTACAATTAATGAATATCATTTTCATCCAGACGATACCACTTCATCGTCATTTAGCAATTTAGATTCAGTTTATTACTACAATACTAAAGGTGAGTTTTTATTCAAATATGATGTTAATACCATTGTAACAACACATGTTAGCTCCAAAACTTATTTTAATGGAACTACTGTAATGAATTTTAAGGGAGATACATTGTTAGATGCAGGTAAAGGACAATTTACTCCATTAAATATATATGATCCAGACTTTAGTTCCGATACCTTGACTGGTATTGTTTATGATTATATGAAGCATCCGTACAATGCCTATTTGTACAAAATCATGGACAAGGCAATCCTTGTCGATTCGGGATATGTAGGTGAATTTCCTGATTTATATTATAAAAGTGTGTTTGCAATTGCAACAAAACCTTTAATTAATAAACCTTTTAACTTTGATAAGATTTACGACAAAAATTTAAATTTAGTTTTCAAAGGAAGTTCAATCGAACGATTGAATTTTGGCTATGTTCTAAGTAATGATAGTCTTTCGGTTAGTTATGATCATAAATTAAAAGTGATTGCAAAAGATACCTGTACATTTATATGGCAAGTGGGATATCCAAAACCAATTAAACAAAATGCACACAAATGCTTGTGTGTCATTGATGCCAATACAGGAGAAAAGCTGGAAGGCAAAAGATATTCGGAGTACGTGTATGGCACTCCATATGCTTATTGGTCGTTTAGACGCGTTAAAATTGATAACCGCTATTATTTAACGAATGACAAATTTGAAATTTTGCATGAGCTGGATGATACGGTAACAGAAAATGGTGCTAAGTTTTGGGATAAATACATGACGAACAATTTATTTAGTTATCCAATGAGTATTAAGCGAGCAATACCTATTTTAAATGAAGCTGAACACATTGTTGCTTTTTCTTATAATAAACCTCATCCAGGATTTTTTATGACTCAAAAAGGGAAAACGTATTCCTTGTACGATTCCTTGGGGAACCTTTGTGCGCGCAATGAATTTAACGAGACCAATGCTAAATTAACGAATGAGTTTTTAAATTTAATTATGAATGGAGCATTTTTTAAGGCAGACACGCTGCATTGGTATACAAAAGAGGGACTAAAGAAAATTAGAATTAACGATAGCATTTACCATCGAAACTCGATTGATTTTCAACTAGGGAAGTTGATTAAAATTAGAAGAAAAGTAATTGCTCCTCAAATTGATTACCCAGGCTATTTTGATTTGCTGGATTTGAATGGAAATGTAGTATATGACAGTATCCGTACCGATTATGTTTTTAATACCATGTCCATTATTCTTACCAAAGATGGTGTATATAAATTAATTGATAATACAGGAAAGGTATTGTATGAAGACAAAAAGAAACTGGTCATTGGAATTGATTACAATGGGAATGGTTTATCCAGTTTAATCCGACAGGATAATTATGAGTACTATCCTGGTGTGATTGTTTTTTATTTTAACAAGGACGGACAGCCCGTGTATGCAGGAGAAAAAAAATAGTTATTTCCTTCTATTTTCATTAATAAAAATTTCCAATTCGTACGCACGTTCCGATTTTACACAACTTCTAATACGTGTAAAATTGTCCAATAGTTTATGGTCATCTATTCTAGGACCTCTTGAAGGACGTTCCTCAAACAATGGCAATAATAGATTGATGATTTCAGCAATGGTTTGTGCTGGAAAATTTTCTCTTTTGCCAAACACCGCATAATTTATAAATTGTTCACCGTTGATAGCATCATCTTCACCAGCAACAGGTGCCAATTCATTTGCTCTTTTTATTATTTCATCCAAACGCTCACTGGAGTGTTCAATGTGTACTGGTTCCCAATAGTGCAGGCCAGCCATAAAATCGTCCCAAGAAACGGCTTGCACCCCATGTTGGTTGTTTTCAATCAATAACAATTCTCCATCTTTTGAAACACCATACAAAAAAGCATAATGCCAAGTGAATTTGCCTTTTGCACCAATCATCTTTCTTCTGAATATACTACCTACATAGCAATAACCTTTACCATATTGACAACTGTACCTTGCCATTTTAGGCAGGAAACTCAATCTATAGCTTTCGTCTTTGCGTTGCAGTTCGTACATGTATTCTTTTTTTTGATGGTAAATTTGATGCTACGAAGGTATTGTTTTTCCTGCTAATTAGGACTGAATTTAAAAGCTTGATTTATGTGAATACATTTATTTATTATTTTTTGTAAGTTTATACCTTCGGTAGTTCGAAGGTTTGCTCTCCGAAAAAGCGGAAAGCGGCAAGGATAGAGCTCAGGATTCATAACTTCTAAAGCCAAGCGAAAATCTAAGTTTCCATTTTCTATTGTTTTTGCTCCCATTTCCTGTACCCTTGCCGCCTGGCACAGCGGACCGGACGGGACTCAAAACTAGTTATCTTCTTTCAAGGGCTCCGTTTTCCGCTTTTTCGGAGACAAAACCTTCGGTAGTTCGAAGGTATAAAAATAGCTCTTAACCCCCAATTATATTTCCGTATTTTTACAGCAATGAAAAAACACATTGCCATTATTGGTTCTGGTCCTTCTGCCTTGATGTTAGCTGCTATGCTCGATAACAGAAAGTACGAAGTACACATTTATGAACGTAACTTTGCTTTAGCGCGTAAATTCCTTGTGGCAGGTGATGGTGGTTTTAATTTAACCCATTCCGAATCCATTGAAGCCTTTATTGAGCGTTATACACCAAGTTCCTTTTTTAAAAATGCACTCTTGAATTTTACCAATACCGATTTTAGTAACTGGTTATCCACTATTGGTATTGAAACTTATGTAGGCACCAGCAAACGGGTATTTCCTGTAAAAGGAATAAAACCCATTGATGTACTCACTAAAATATTAAACGTTTTAAAAACAAAAAACGTGAGCATCCATACCCAACATACTTGGATGGGTTGGAACAAAAACGGAGCATTGATTTTTGATAACAACGGAACACAAAAGTCTGTAAGTCCCGATATTACTGTATTTGCATTGGGTGGCAGTAGTTGGAGCAAAACAGGTTCGAATGGCAGCTGGACAACCTTCTTTTCAGAAAAAGGAATTTTGCTAAATCCTTTTCAAGTATCCAATTGTGCTTACCAAGTAAATTGGGAAAAACAATTCATTGAAAAACACCATGGTGCTTCTTTAAAAAACATCAGCATAGTTTGTGAAGATAAAAAACGAAATGGGGAAGTGGTACTTACTCAATTTGGAATTGAAGGTGGTGCTGTGTATGGTTTGAGTCCTTCTATTCGCAAGCAATTGAACGAACAAGGTAAAGCAACCATTTATATTGATTTAAAACCAAGTTGGGATGAACACGAAATTCTAAATCGTTTATCGGAGCGAGGAAATCGTTCTATTACTAAATTGTTGGTCGATAAATTAAATTTGAATGAAGTACAAATTGCGTTGCTAAAAGCAAACGTATCCAAAGAGGAATTTATGGACATTCCTTTATTGGCAAAAAAGATAAAAGCAGTTCCAATTACACTTGTTGGATTTGCAGCCATTGATGAGGCTATTTCAACTGTTGGTGGAATTGCATTAGAAGAAGTGGATGCACACTTTCAATTAAAAAAAATACCTAACAATTATTGTATTGGTGAAATGCTCGATTGGGATGCACCTACAGGAGGTTATTTATTACAAGCTTGTTTTAGTATGGGGAATGAAGTAGCGAGAAGTTTAAATGATTTTTGATTAAGGAATTAGGATTAAGGATTTAAGATTTGGGACAGTGCGCTGTCAGTTCGAGCGGAGTCGAGAACGTGTGAAGCATTTTTACCGCAAAGGCGGAGAGACGCAGAGCTTGGCTGTTTCACAGCAGAGACGCAAATTTTTCAAATAAATCTAAGGGCTGTCAGTTCGTCCCGATAGCTATCGGGATGTCGAAACATGTGCGATGGCTTCCCACACTCTTCGACAAGCTCAGAGTGACAACGCACAGTTCGTATATTTTCTTTTAGCCTCAGGCGGATTGTTTCTTTTGTTTCAAGATGAAAGAAAGAAGAAAAATCTAATTTATTTGATGAATACTTCCTTAGGATTTTATTTGTTGATTTTAAATCCAATTGTATTTAAGGATTTCATGCTTTCCCAATACGTCATTTCATCTAAAAAATCGGCAACGCTTTTAATGATAATTTCTTCTGAAATTTTATCGGGTTCCACACGCATTATTATTTTATGTGGTTGAATTGGTGTAACTGTTTTTTCAATAATCGGAAATAAAATTAGAATAAATACATCGCCATTATAGGCTTGCGAAAAAGTAAGTGTACCTCCTAAGTTTAAAAAGTTTTTATAACCACTTTCAATTTTTTCGATGATGCTGCTGGAATTATGACTGAGCGAAAGTGTTACCGCTTCTGAGTTTACAATGTCGTCTTGAATATTTACATTCCAATCTAAATCATAAGTGTTTTTAACCTTAATCAACACTTCTTGAATAAATGATTTTGTATAATCATTCCACTTATTGCGTTTTTTTTCGATGTCGCCTAGTGAATTTTTAAAATGATTCACATTGTTACTAATGTCGTTTATATTCATAGGTGTTAAATCTAATAACTTGTTTCCGCAAAAAATAAATTCAAATTATAGTTAATGCTGGTATCGGGTACGGCAATCGAATAGTTCAATTGATGTTTTACCAAATGCTTCGCTATTCCTCTTTCTGTATTTATTTCATAAATAAGATTGTATTCATTATTGTTTGGAAATTCAATAGAACCCAAAAGTTCGCAGGAGCCCATTACTCCAGATACAATTACTTCTAATCGCTTACCAACCATCTTAGAAGAAGTGATTGCCAATGGAATTGGTTTTCTAAATGCTTTTGCTTTTTTTTCTTCTTCTGTCCAAGAAATTACTTGATGTCTGAATTCAAAGTTTGCTCGTTCTGTTTTTTTTATTTTTTTTACTGTTGTCGCTAATGAGTCGTTTAAAACAACAGCGGTTTTCTTTTCGTCATTTTGATGACAAGCAAAAACAAACGTTAGTACAATTAGGAATAAAAAATTCTTGAGCATTTGATTTAAAATTAAAAAGCTCCGAAAAATTTTCGGAGCTTTTTTGTTTTATGCTTTTGCAGCTTCTGCAGCAGCAATTTTCTTTTTGATACCTTCTGTGGTAATTGAACCTGGTCGTTCGATTGGATGACCCAATGCTCTGTCCCAGATTAATGATGCCAATACACCCAATGCACGAGAAACACCAAATAATACAGTATAGAATTCGTGTTCTACCATTCCGTAATGTGTTAACAATACACCTGAATGTGAATCTACATTTGGCCAAGGATTTTTGATTTTACCAGTTGCTTCCAAAATTGGAGGTGCTACTTTGTAAACCATTTGTACAATTTCGCACAAATCATCTGCTCCTTGTGGTTTAATGTATTTCAAATAGAAATCTTGTTGTGCCGAGAAACGAGGATCTGTTTTACGCAATACAGCATGTCCGTATCCTGGTACTACTTTTCCATCAGCTAATGTTTTCTTGATATAATCTTCAATTTGTTTTTCAGTTGGTAATCCACCACCTAGTTCTTCACGCAATTCAAGAATCCAGCTCAATACTTCTTGGTTTGCTAATCCGTGTAAAGGACCAGCCAATCCATTCATACCAGCAGCAAATGCTAAATATGGATCGCTCAATGCCGAACCTACTAAGTGAGTTGTATGTGCAGATACATTTCCTCCTTCGTGATCCACGTGGATAGTCATGTACATACGCATTAAACGTTTCATGTCGAAATCTTCGTAACCCAACATGTGTGCTAAGTTAGCTGCCCAGTCTAATTTTGGATCTGGTTCAATGTGTTCTCCGTTTTTATATTTTCTACGGTAAATGTATGCCGCTACACGTGGTAAACGTGCAATTAAGTTCATTGAATCTTCGTACACATAATCCCAATAATCTTTTTTGTTGATGCCTTTTTTGTAAGCAGCAGCAAATAATGATTCTGTTTGCATTGCCATGATAGCAACTACAAATTGAGTCATTGGATGTGTTGATGAAGGTAATTTATCCAATACATCGAATACATGTTTTGGAACAATTGCTCTACGAGCCCACATGTTTCCTAAATTCAAAACATCTTCTTGTGTAGGCAATTCACCTAACAACATTAAATAGAAAATACCTTCTGGCAATGGTTCGGTACCGCCTGGTGCTTTCGGAAGTTTCTCACGTAATTCAGGAATGGTATATCCTCTAAAACGAATTCCTTCTTCAGGATCCAATTTAGAAGTTTCAGTAACTAAACCTACCATACCTTTCATTCCTTGATACACTTGTGCAACAGTGTATTCTCCTAATTTTACATCACCTTTTTCTTTGATGATTTGCTTTACTTCTGCAGCAACCGGACCTGCTTTCGCAGCGAACTTTTCTTTTAATGAATCCATAATCGATAATGAATTTAGAGTATTTTGTTATTCTATTCCCGAAAGATAATTGCTTTTTATGAATTTAAAAACAATATCCCGAAAAATTTCTGTTAAGCCTATTTTCCCCTTCCAAAAAAGGAAGGGGAGCACTCAAGCCTTATTTTCTGTTTTTTACGTATTTAAAATCTGTACCTAAATAACGTGCAGTATCGCCCAATTGTTCTTCGATACGCAATAATTGGTTGTATTTTGCCATACGGTCAGAGCGGGATGCCGATCCTGTTTTAATCTGTCCGCAACCCAAAGCCACCGCCAAATCAGCAATGGTTGAATCTTCGGTTTCGCCCGAACGGTGACTCATAACCGATGTATACGAGTTGGTTTGTGCCATTTGAACCGCATTGATGGTTTCGGTTAAGGAACCAATTTGGTTTACTTTTACAAGGATAGAGTTCGCAATTCCTTGGTCAATTCCTTGTTTTAGGCGTTTTACATTGGTAACAAACAAATCATCACCTACCAATTGTACATCTTTTCCAATTTTATCGCTCAATAGTTTCCAGCCAGCCCAATCATCCTCTGCCAAACCATCTTCAATGGAAAGAATTGGGTATTTTTTAGTCCAATCAGCCCAATAATCCACCATTTGTGCTGGAGTTAATTTGTCGCCACTCGATTTTTTGAAATGGTATACATTTTCTTTCTCAATATAAAACTCCGATGAAGCTGCATCCATTGCAATGTAAATGTCTTCGCCTGGCTTGTAACCCGCTACTTCAATTGCTTTTAATACCGATTCAATTGCTTCTTCGTTCGATTTTAAGTTCGGAGCAAATCCACCTTCATCACCCACATTGGTTGAATACCCTTTGTCTTTTAATACTTTTTTCAAGTGGTGAAACACTTCTGTTCCCATACGGATAGCATCCGAGAAGTTAGTTGCACCTACCGGCATAATCATAAATTCCTGAAAATCGATGCTGTTATCGGCATGTGAACCACCATTGATAATGTTCATCATTGGAATAGGTAATAAATTTGCATTTACACCACCAACGTAACGGTACAAAGGCTGACGAGCTTCTTCAGCTGCAGCTCTTGCTACTGCTAAGGATACTCCTAAAATAGCATTTGCACCTAAATTCCCTTTGTTATCAGTACCATCCAACTCAATCATTTTTAGGTCGATTGCGTTTTGGTCGAAAATATACATTCCCGTTAATGCTTCGCGGATAGCAGTATTTACATTGTTTACGGCTTTTAATACGCCTTTTCCAAGGTAATATCCTTTGTCGCCATCGCGTAACTCAACTGCTTCGTGAACCCCAGTTGAAGCACCTGATGGAACTGCTGCACGGCCAAGTACTCCTTGGTCGGTAATTACATCTACTTCTACTGTTGGATTACCACGTGAATCCAAAATTTGACGAGCCTGAACGCTTGCTATAAATCCCATAATGTTTGAATTAATTTGATCGTTTAATTGATAATTGAATAGATTTTTTAGTAGCCCAAAATTAGAAATAAAACAGGATGCAAAAGGTGATTTTTATCAACATTTTAGCCGAATTTGGTTAATAGTTTAACAAATAATTTCGTTTTTGGATAATTCCCATTTTGTATATTGGCACAAATAATCAAACAATGGTTTTAAACTATATCTGGATCGCATTTTTTGTTATTGCTTTTATTGTTGCTTTGTTGAAGCTAGCAATAACTGGTGATACCGAAATTTTTAAAACCATTATTGATGCTACCTTCGATTCATCAAAAATGGCGGTAATGGAAATTTCATTACCATTGGTGGGTGTAATGACGCTCTGGCTTGGCCTTATGAACATTGGCGAAAAGGCAGGAGCAATTAATTTTCTTTCCAGAATTGTTGGTCCATTCTTCAATAAATTATTTCCTGAATTACCTAAAAATCATCCTGCTAACGGACAAATTATGATGAATTTTTCGGCAAACATGTTGGGGCTCGACAATGCCGCTACTCCTTTAGGATTAAAAGCAATGAACAGCATGCAGGAATTAAATCCTGTAAAAGATACCGCCTCCAATGCACAAATAATGTTCTTGGTGTTAAACACTTCTGGTTTAACCATTATTCCGGTTACCATTATGGCACAGCGTGCAATTATGGGTGCAGCAAATCCTTCGGATGTTTTTATTCCTATTTTAATAGCTACTTATTTCTCCACTTTAACAGGTTTATTGGCTGTTGCATTTTGGCAAAAAATAAATTTATTGAATGGTGTTGTTTTAAGTTGGTTGCTGGGTGTAAGTGCCATTATCTTCGGAATTATTTGGTATTTCAGCACCTTGGATGCCAGTCAAATTGCTAAAATATCTACGGTTGCAGCCAATTTAATTTTACTTACCATCATTGTTTCGTTTATGCTGGGAGCTGTTCGCAAAAAAGTAAATGTGTACGATGCATTTATTGAAGGAGCAAAATCGGGTTTTGAAACAGGTGTAAAAGTGATTCCTTATTTAGTAGCAATGTTGGTTGGAATAGCTGTGTTTAGAGCATCGGGTGCTATGGGGTATATTGTGGATGGAATAGGATGGTGCATCAAAGCATTGAATTTTAATACCGATTTTGTGGGTGCATTGCCAACAGCATTCATGAAACCATTAAGTGGTAGTGGTGCAAAAGCAATGATGTTAGAAACCATGAAAACAAATGGTGCCGATTCCTTTGTTGGCCGATTGAGTTGTGTGTTTCAAGGTGCAGCCGATACTACTTTTTATATTGTAGCACTTTACTTCGGTTCGGTAGGCGTTAAGAAAACACGTTATGCAGTTGCTGCAGGATTGATTGCCGATTTAGCCGGGGTTATTGCTGCTATCTTTATTGCTTATTTGTTTTTTCATTAATCGAAAATTCTTCCATTTCTCTTTTACAAAATAAATTCCGGCCGCACTTATAATTGCTAGGTATGGAACCACCGGCATGCGAAAACGTGATTCAGTAACATACGGAAGTGTTAGGTTCGCAAAACAAAATACCAGCAATCCGATGACAAAAAAATAGAGCATGTTTTTTTCTTGTTTGAAATAGATAAATCCAAACACTAAACTTAAATACATCATTAATAAAACAAATAGCTGAAAGAAAACTACAATAATCGTTAACCTACTATTACGTTCAAACAAGTATTTGAAAATTGGATAATCTTTCGGAATGGTATTGTAACCTCTTCCCCAATGTCCCAACTGAATATCGATATAGGCACGGCAAGGTTTTAAAAAGAAATGTACAAATTGGATAGCATGATGTTTTAATAATATACCTGGATTAGCAAATGCAATTTGCATGGCATCGTTTTCAATAAATCGAGCATATTCATACGGTTGTTTATTGGCATCTCCTTTAAATGCTTTGAATGTTTTCCAGCGCAATATACTTTGCGATTCGGATAAAGATTTATTATTCAACTCTCCGTAAATAGCTGCTGCTTGATAGTTTTGCATGTCGTGCTCACGAATAACACTCATGAAATAATGATTGAATGTGTTTTTGTTACGTATCAGCCATGGTGAAATGGTGAGCAGTGTAATGAATAATAATAGAGTTGTTGTAAGTAATGATTTTAAAAATAATTGTTTTTTTAGTGCATTTCTAATATTGGTTATAGACCAGCGTGCGCTTGTCAGTTCGAGCTTGTCGAGAACGTGCGCTGCATTTTTTTTTCTGCTCGCATAAAGTAGAAATGCCGAAAAAAATAAAGGAATAAAAAAAGCAATCGGTCGGCATAAAATGGTTAAACCACAAAATACAGCTGTTAATGCAAGTAGTTTAAAACTGTTGTTTTTTAAGTAGTGAACAAAATAATAAACACTTAGTATCAATAAAAAACTAAACAGCGTTTCAGTCATTACAATGTTATTCATTACAATACTAGGAACATCTATGGCAACAAATAAAGCAGCAATGCTTGCAATGAATTTATTGTTTGTAATTAATTCGGCCAATTTGTATGTGAAATAGCAAGTAGCTACTCCAAGAACGATTTGTAAAATTATGATGGGATAGGTTTCTATTTGTACACTTTCTGCAAGCAGAATAAATAGAGGATAGAGGGGTGTTCGGTAATAGTCAGGTTCAATAGGCAAGTCGTAGCTCTGACTAAATATTCCATATTCTTTTACATTGAATGCAATTTGCCAATAGCCATACGAATCGTACATGTAAAAGCCATCTGGATTAAGAATTGCAATGGCAATAAAATAAACGAAGCGTATTAGAAATGCGACAAAAAGAATGTAGAGCAGAGGTTTTTGTTGAATGTGTTTAATCATTTTGTAACCTCTAAAGGAATTTATTTAGCAGTAGTTGGTTTGCTTTTTCTTAGGTAAAGTTTGTCGCCAATCTTTGGCTCTTCGCCTTTTTTAAGATGATTTTTTTTGTACAGTTTTTTTAGTTTAATACCATGCAATTGAGAAATCGATTTCATTGTTTCTCCTTTTTTTACTGTATGTACAGGTTCTTTGGCCTTGTTTCGTTTAGGTTGTAAGTATAATTTTTGTCCTGCAATAAGTTTGTCATCTGGCTCTAAATCATTGAATTTATACAACTGCCATAAATCTTTATCGGTATCTTTTGCAATCTTGTAAAAGGAATCGCCTGGTTTTACAATGATGTACTTAATCATGCGAAAGCGGAAAATTTCTCTTGCTTCGATTGTTTCTGGATGTGTTTTTGGTTCAGCCAATGTATTGATAGATGGCATTCCTTCAACATTATCATACTCATACAATTTGTGAGTTTCGATTAGCTCGAGCAGGCGTTGTGTGTATTTTGGGTCTGTAGCATAGCCAGCTTCTTTTAATCCTTTTGCCCAACCTTTATAATCAGTTCGTTTTAATTCAAATAAAAATGCGTAGCGAGGACGGGATTTTAAAAATTGAGAATGGTCGGTGTAAGAATCAAACACCGAAGGGTATTTTCGAAAACATTCATCTTTTGCATCATCATCTTTAATGAACGATGGACCTTCCCAACCTTTGTGGCATTTTATTCCAAAATGATTGTTTGCATAAACAGCTAAGTCGCTATTCCCATTTCCGCTTTCCAACATGCCTTGCGATAAGGTAATGCTTGCAGGAACGCCATTAATCAGCATTTCTTTAATGGCATCTTCCTTAAATTTTGCAATGTATTGTTCAGCCGTCATTTTATGTTCAGCTGGCTGAGCAAAAAGGACTGCACTTACAATGAAAAGAATAAATGTGGATAAAAAACGCATCGTAACAAAAATAATGAAAAGCAATAGAAAAATGAAAGAAAGATTCAGGAGTTTCTAACAAAAATCTGTTAGTTTATAAATCCTTTATTGCCTTGTATGCCACCTGTATGAACTGCAACAATCGTGCTTCCTGCTGTAAAAAAATTGTTATCAATCAGTTCGAATATCCCAAACAGCATTTTTCCAGTGTATACAAAGTCTAATGGAATATGGTATTTGCTATCAAATTCGTGAATAAATTTCTTTAAAGATTCATTCACTTTTGCATACCCTCCAAAGTGATAAGCCTCATTGATAGACCAATTGCCTTTGTCAATTTGTTTAAATTCAGCTAGCCAATGTTGTACTTCTTTTTTGATATAATCTTCGGCTTTTAAAACTTGGAAGCCAATTGCTTGTTGTTTGTCTTTTAATGACAATAAAATTCCGGAAAAGGTGGCACCAGTGCCACATGGAGCACAAATAAAATCAAAGGGAATGTCAATGCTTTGTGTTATTTCCATACAACCTTTTACGCCCAATGCATTTGATCCTCCTTCGGGAATTACGTATATGTTTTCTCCGAATTTAGTACGAACATAATTCATTAATGCTTCCTTATCTCTATACAATTCACGCGATACATAATGCAGTTGCATCCCATTTTCCTTTGCAAGTTTTAAGGTTGGATTTAAATCGAGTAATTCATCACCTCTAATAATGCCGATGGTAGTTAGCCCTGCTAATTTTCCTGCCGCAGCCGTTGCTGCAATGTGATTCGAAAAAGCTCCTCCAAATGTTAATAAGGTAGTTTTATTTTGCTTTTTAGCTTCTTCCAAATTGTATTTTAGTTTGTACAATTTATTTCCACTAATTTCTGGATGATTTAAGTCGGTGCGCAATACATACAGTTTTATTCCTTTTTCATCCAAAATTGGATCAGAAATTTGTTGAAGAGTGGGAATAAAATTAGGGGTATCCATGCTGTAAAATTAGTATTTTTGTTGCTATGGAAAATATTCCACCTAAAAATGAATTGGAGCAGGACGATTATTATCTAACTCCAGAAGGGTACAAAGTATTTACAGAAAAATATTTGCTCAAACGTGGCTATTGCTGCCAGAATGGTTGTAGGCATTGTCCGTATGGATTTAATAAAGACAAAGGGCGAATTGAAAAGAAAAAATAAGAACGGATTTAGAACAAGTATATATGACATTTAAGGAACAAATTACACAAGGAATACCAGCTGAATTACCTGCATTTAAAGAATACGAAGCGGCAATCAATCATGCTCCAAAGCGTAAGGAAATTTTAAATAAAGAAGAAAAAAAGTTAGCCATCAAAAATGCATTACGCTATTTTGATAAAAAACATCATGCTGTTTTAGCGGTTGAGTTTGCTAAAGAATTGAAAGAATACGGACGTATTTACATGTATCGTTTTCGTCCTGATTATAAAATTCATGCGCGTCATATCAATGAATATCCGCACCAATCAAAACAAGCGGCTGCAATCATGTTGATGTTGCAAAATAATTTGGATTATGCTGTTGCGCAACATCCACATGAATTAATTACCTATGGGGGTAATGGTGCTGTGTTCCAAAATTGGGCACAATATCTTTTAACCATGAAGTATTTGTCGGAAATGACCGATGTACAAACATTGGTGATGTACTCTGGCCATCCAATGGGATTATTTCCTTCACATAAAGATGCACCTCGAGTAGTAATTACTAACGGAATGATGATTCCGAATTACAGCAAACCCGATGATTGGGAAAAGTTTAATGCTTTGGGCGTAACACAATACGGACAAATGACTGCAGGTTCATACATGTATATTGGTCCGCAAGGAATTGTGCATGGTACTACCATAACGGTAATGAATGCGGCTCGTAAAATATCAACCTCCGAAGAAGATAGAAAAGGAAAATTATTTGTTACCTGTGGTTTAGGAGGAATGAGTGGTGCGCAACCCAAAGCTGGAAAAATTTCAGGCTTGGTTACCATTGTAGCCGAAATAAATCCAAAAGCAACACATACACGTCATTCGCAAGGTTGGGTAGATGAAGTATTTGATGATTTAACTGCATTGATGGAGCGTGTTAAAAAAGCACAAGCTGCTAAAGAAGCGGTTTCTATTGCGTATCAAGGCAATGTGGTTGATTTGTGGGAACGATTGGTAAAAGAAAAAATAAAAGTGGATATTGGTTCGGATCAAACCTCCTTGCATAATCCATGGGCTGGAGGATATTATCCTGCAGGTATTTCGTTTGAAGAAGCAAATGAAATGATGGCAAAAAATCCGGATCAATTTAAGAAAGAAGTTCAAAAAACATTGGTGCGTCATGCAAATGCTGTTAATCAATTAGCTGCAAATGGAATGTATTTCTTCGATTATGGAAATGCCTTTTTATTGGAAGCAAGTAGAGCGGGTGCTGATATTGTAAATTCCGATGGTACGTTTAAATACAAATCGTATGTGCAAGATATACTAGGACCAATGTGTTTCGATTATGGCTTTGGTCCTTTCCGTTGGGTTTGCTCATCTTGCGATCCAAAAGATTTGCAAACAACAGATGAATTAGCTTTAGGCGTTTTGGAAGAAATGTACAAAACTGCTCCTGCCGAAATTAAACAACAGCTGAGTGACAACATTGTGTGGATTAAAGATGCCATGCAGAATAATTTAGTGGTAGGTTCTCAAGCACGTATTTTATATGCCGATTCTGAAGCGCGTATTAAAGTTGCGGAAGCATTTAACAACGCTATTAAATCAGGTAAACTTTCTGCACCAGTTATTTTAGGTCGCGATCATCACGATGTTTCTGGTACCGATTCGCCTTATCGCGAAACATCCAATATTTATGATGGCTCAAGTTTTACAGCTGATATGGCTGTTCAAAATTTTGTGGGCGATGGTTTCCGTGGTGCAACTTGGATAAGTTTGCACAATGGTGGTGGAGTAGGTTGGGGAGAAGTAATTAATGGTGGATTTGGAATGGTATTGGACGGTTCTGCAGATAGTGATAGACGCTTAAAATCCATGCTTTTCTGGGATGTAAACAATGGTATAGCTCGAAGAGGTTGGGCAAGAAATGAAGAAGCCTTGTTTGCGATTAAGCGTGAAATGGCGCGTACACCTGAACTGAAGGTTACATTACCGAATATAGTGGATGAAAACATACTGAAAGACCTTTTTTAAAGGTCTTTTTTTATTTTGCAAGTAAATTAAACCAAAGTCCCTTTTTATTGTCATAGCTTTGTGTTTGAATATAAACAATGGAATTTATGGCATGGAATCTGCTTTATGTTTCGTAAATGACATCCCTCATGTATCCAATACATTATTAATAATAAATTTGATAAAATTGAAATCATGAAAAAAATTGCTGTATTTATTTTTGTTTGGATATTAAATTTAATTTCCATTCAAGCCTTTGCTCAGGTAAAACAAGCTCCCGATTCATTAGGTTTGCCAGGCGACAATCTTAACTTGTATGCTGTTATGAAATTATTCCAAGAATCAGAAACCTTGGAAGGATTCGAAAAAAATCTAAATGCGGAGTCTTCAAAAATCAATAACCTTGATTTAAATGGTGATAATAAAATTGATTACATCCGAGTAGTGGATAATGTGGATGGAAAAGTTCATAATATTGTGTTACAAGTTCCTGTGAGCGAAAAAGAAAATCAGGATGTAGCTGTTTTTATTGTTGAACGAAACAGTAAAGATGAAGTAGTAATACAATTAATTGGCGATGAAGATTTATATGGCAAGGATTATATCGTTGAGCCAAACTATTCAAAGTCTGTTGATAATAACGAAACACCAAATCCTGGTTATACTAAAACCTCATCTTCTACCACAGTGGATGAAAATGGGAACACTACAATTATAAATAATTATACTGCTTACGAAACAGCCTCTTGGCCTGTTGTACAATACATGTATACTCCATCGTATGTAGTTTGGGTTTCGCCTTGGCATTACTGGTTTTATCCTCCATATTGGAATCCATGGACACCTTGGTTTTACCATCATTATTATGGTTACCACTATCATTGGCACAATTATTATTATGGAAATTATCATCATTCTCATTTTTATCGCAGTCCAGTTGCAAGAACTACATACTATGGACAACGTAGATCGGTATCACCAATCTATGCTAGTAGAAAACAATCGGGTGAATTTAAAGGGACCTATTCAAAACCTGAAAGCAGAAAATTAGGTTCAGAAGCTTATAAAAATGATAAACCTAAAGGAAATGGTAAACCGACATACATAAAATCGGATAACAAGCCGAAGGATAATTCATATAATAATAAGGATGTTCCAAGAGAAAAAAATAATGGAAATAAACCTTATAACACAAAACCATCTAAAAACAATCCGAGTCATGATTCTGGTCCGAAAGTAAAGCCAAGCAAGCCAAACGCAGCTCCCAAAGCTGCACCTCGCAGTTCACCTAGTCCAAAAGGAGGCGGATCCAAAGGAGGAAACACAAGAAAAGGCGGAAGATAAATTGAAATCCTATTTTAAAAAAATCACCAATACTTATTATTGGTGATTTTTTATTTTTAAATACATCATTTATTGAAAAGGAGGGAAGGGATTTTGTAAATTGCATGTATAATTTAGGATGATGCTTAGGCAAAATAGAATTCTAGTGCTTGTTGTTTGGTGTTTTTTCTTTTCCATAAATATTGCTTCTGCTCAGGATACAATTAAAATGGAAACGATTCACTCCATTTGGGATATTCCGCATAAAACGGCTAAGCAAAAATGGATGTGGATTCATCGCGCTGTTGCCTATGTTATGGTAAAAGACCGCCCACCATTTTACGACACCACCTATATCAAATCCTATAAAAAACAATTAGTAGTAACCTTACCGCTCTCTACTCGCTTTATGAAATTCGAATTAAGGGACTGGGCAACTGGAAATCGCTTGCAATATTCTCCTAATCTTCAATATGATTTGGGGGTAAGTGTCAATTCTAAATTCGCCAGTTTTTTGATTAATACAGGTGCTACTTTTTTTGAAAATGATAAAGGGGAAAAAGGTGAAACAGAGTACAAGGATTTTCAGTTTAATTTATATGGGAAAGCCAGAACAACAGATATTAATCTTCAGGTATATCGTGGATTTTATGTAAAAAATTCGGATAAGTACCCTGCATGGGATTCTTCCAATGTGCAAAAATATTCTGTCCGACAGGACGTACAGGCAGTTTCATTTGGATACAATACGTATTATGTTTTTAATTATAAGAAGTTCAGTTATCGTAATTCTTTCGCATTTACTGAGCAGCAATTAAAAAGTGCTGGCTCTCCTTTGATTGGTGGTTATTGGTCGGTATTCACTGTTGAAGCTGATTCTAGTTTAACTGGTTATTATTTTGGAAAATCATTATCAGCTTCTTCTCATATTCGAAACGGAGTTGTTTTAAATTTTGGAATTAATGCAGGTTATATTTATACCCTTGTAATTAAGAAGAAATTTTATGCTACAATTTCCTTAGTTCAAGGTTTGGGTTTAGATAAGTCAACATTTGTTTATGCTGATGGAACAACAATCGATAGGAACATTCATTTTGCTTCTAAACAAAATATTCGAATGGCCTTAGGTTTTGATAATGGTCGTTTTTTTGCGGGCGCCATGGGTATGTTTGATTTCTATTATTTTAATAGTGAATCAGCTGCAACCATTGATTACGCCATGGGGAAAGGTCGTTTTTTTATAGGATATCGATTCCCATTCGAAAAACTTCAAAATAGAGCATTACGGAAATTAAATTTGATTGATTATCGCTTATAAAAAAAGCCTCTTTCAACAATTTTGAAAGAGGCTTTTCAAAGAAATATTAATTTCTATTTTTTGTATAGTAAGTAGTGTTTTACTACAGTTGTAGCACCTTCTTTTGCAGCTTTAATTTCTACTTTTTCGTCAATAGGCTTATATCCTTTTACATCAATTTTTATTTGATAGGTTTTATTTGCCTGAAGTGTAATGAAATATTCGCCACTTCCTTCACTTGCAGTTGTACTTGCAATTTTAACACCAGCCTCATCAAATATTACAACTTCAGCTTCCATTCCACTACCAGCAGTTGCATCAAACACATCACCTTTTAGGATTGCCATCACTGGTCCGTCATTTACAGCTTTCGCTTTCATGTCTTTTTCAAGTACAGGATAGTTTGTTAAATCAACTTTGTAAACATCACGTTCCCCAAATCCACCTTTACGATCACTGGTGAAAAATCCTGTTTTAGCATCAACTGTTAAAGAAAAACAATAGTCATTATTCACAGTATTGATTGGATAGCCTAAATTAACAGGAGTAGACCATTTACCATTTTCGTTTACTGTTTTAAAAACATCATATCCACCCATTGAGTTATGACCTTTGGAAGTAAAGAACAAGGTTTTTCCATCAGGTGCAAGGAATAGACCACCTTCATCTTCAGTAGTATTGATGTCTGCTCCAATATTGATTGGTGCTTTTTCCCATTCACTTTTTGTTTTCTTTTTTAGAACATAAATATCTCCATGACCAAATCCTCCTTTACGTTCACTGATAAAATAAAATGATTTTCCATCTGGAGAGATACAGCCTCCACCTTCCCAGTAGGTAGTATTTACTGGCTTGCCCATAGAGCGTGGTGCTCCCCACTTTCCAGATGAACTAATTTTGGAAACGTAAATATCGCCACCACGTGATTCTGCTTCGATATCGTTTTTGTACAAATAAATTTGTTTTCCATCTGGAGACAAACTTGTACACGCATCATGTCCTTCCGTATTAATTGATCCTGGAATTAATTCAGCTGTGCTCCAACCTTTTTTGATGGTATCCCAACGTGAAATATATATATCCTCAAAATATCCATTATCACCTTCTTTGTCCAATGCAGTTGTTTTACCTGGTCTGCGAGATGTTAAAATCAAAGTTTTCCCATCAGCACTTACCATTGGTGCTTTGTCATCGTATTCAGAGTTGATATTGTCACCCATGTTTTCTACAACAACATCAGCAGGTTTTGCAATTTGTTCTTTTGCAGTAGCAACTTGTTTAATAAAGCGATCAATTTCACTTTCTTCAGCTTTTTTGCCATCACCCACTAAGGCTTTAAAGAAATTAAATTCAGTGGCTGCTTCCTCCAATTTGCCATTCATGTGGTATACTTTTCCAAGAATCAAAGCGGTGTTTTCATAAGATTTTTCATCAATGCTCTTAGCTTTTTCAGCATTTTCTTGTGCTTCAGCATATTGTTTCATTTCAAAATGACATTCAGCAATTCGACCAATAATGTTTGCATCGTTTGGTTTGCCCGCTAAAACATCTTTATAAATACTCAATGCCTTTTGGTAATCACCAGCAAAAAAACTTTGCTGAGCATTAAACATTTTAATTTCGTCTTCACTTTTCTCAATAACGTTTTTCTTTTGAGCAAAAGCTGTGCTGTATGAAATCATGCACATCATCAACAAATACAGTATTCTCTTAGCCATAATTTTGGTTTTAAAATTTCGGTAACTACTAAAAACAAATATATTGAATATAGTTAAATTATAAAAACTTTATTTAAAGAGATTTAAGGTAGGTAAGAAATCTTGCTAAACCTTCTTTTTTAGGCTCATTCAGGCTGTAATCAATGTTTTGAGTAAGGTAATACTCTACATTCGTGAGGTATTGATTTTGCTCTTGAATGCTTTTGCTGATAGATTTGATGTTTTGGAGTCCTAATTTTAAGGCTGAATTGAATTTTTGAATGAATTCGTCAGATAATTTTTTATTCGAAATCCAGGCTGCAAATACAAATGGCAATCCAGTTAATTTTTGCCATTCTTCAGCTAAATCATAGCAATAAGCATATTTGTTTTCCAAGCCAAATGTTCGGTCGCCAATAATAACTGCTGCGGTTGTTCCTGAAATGCTATTTTCAAAATTTTCGGAGGCATTTTGCCATTCCGGAGATATGTTCCAATGTTCTTTTGCAAGAACTTTTACTAATGTTACAGAGGTTCGTGAGTGATAGTCCAATAAAATTGTTTTTATTTCATTTAGTGGAACTTCGCTATACAAACAAACGGATGCCACTTTTCCTGTGGCTCCAATACAATAATCGCTAATGATGTATGATTCTTTTAATTTAGGAATGATGGCAACGGGCACCAAGCCAATGTCGACACTACCATCAATTAATTTTTGCGCACAAGTAGAAGGAATATCTAATTGTAAATCGATTTCATTTATTAAATCGGAATGTTCTAAGCCATAAATGAATGGCTTGGAGTTTAAATAGGAAACAACAGATATCTTAAGTTTAGACATAAATTACTTTTTTAAATCTACAACAGCAATTGTTGCAGCTACGGGTGCCAATACTGTTGATAGCATACTGCCAATAATTGGAAATGCAAATAGTAATGAAAAGATAAAGCCATTTCCAATTGCCACACCTTTGTATTTACGAATATAACGCACACTTTCACTCACATTAAGTTTATGTCGTTCACTGCTATAATCCATCATCGAGAAACCATAAAAATAATAAGAAATTAGAAGTAAAAAGATTGGAGTTGCCCATCCTGCTATTGGAATCCAAACAACCAGCATGCACAAAAATATAAAGCCAAATTCAATGAGCATGTTACGCAGCGCGATTGCAATGCCTCTCAAAATATCTTTAATGAATTGTGAAAGTTCAAATGGGAATTTTTTACCTGTAATAATTTCTTCGGTACGCTCAGATAACAATGCCATTATTGGTGACATAATAATTAGTGTGATGTATTTACTGAAGGTGGAATAGATAAAAAAGAATATAATTTTTAATCCAATTGTTAAAAAAATATGCAAAGCACCCGACAAAAATCCTAGCCAGCCATCTGCATTTTCGGGCTCTATGTAGCCAAGAATGAGTACTTCTAATTTATCCGATATGTAGCCTGCTAACGAAAAACTACCAAAGAATAGGATGATTCCAATAATTAATGGATAGATAAAATAAATCCATAATCCATTATTAAAAATAAACGAGAATGCTTGTCCGTAGGATTTTACACCTAGTACAAATTGTTGCCAAATACTCATTTGTTTTTCCACGATACAAAGTTAAAATTATTTACTGTTATACGAACCATTCATTTTTCTACTTTTGTGGCAGAATGAAAAGAAGTGTTTTACTATTCCTTTCCTTATTATATGCAGTCTTTGCATTTTCACAAACGTATACCCAAACGATTCGTGGAAAGGTGATTGATGCTGATTCAAAATCACCTTTGTTTGGAGCAAATGTAGTTTTGCTAAATAGCGATACATTGAATGGTTCTGTTACGGATGTAGATGGTAAATTTCGTTTGGATAAAGTAAAAGTGGGGAGGCAGGCAATAAAAGTTACATCATTGGGATATGAAGATGCTTTTTTATCGAATATCATTCTTACTTCGGCTAAAGAAGTGGTTTTAACAATCGAATTAAGAGAAAAAGTATACACCACCAATGTTATTGAAATTGTTTCGGAAACCGATAAAACAAAAGCAAACAATGATTTAGTCACCTTGAGTTCTAGAAATTTTCAGGCTGAAGAGACTGGGCGTTATGCTGGCAGTAGAGGTGATCCAAGTAAAATGGTTGCCAATTATGCGGGTGTTTCAAGTGGCAACGATGCACGTAATGATATCATTGTAAGAGGAAATTCACCATTGGGTGTTTTGTGGCGCTTGGAAGGTGTTGATATTCCTAATCCAAATCACTTCTCAGCACAAGGTGCTACTGGCGGACCAATTAGTATGTTAAACAATAACGTGCTTGGAAATTCGGATTTTTTAACGGGAGCTTTTCCGGCCGAATACGGTAATAAAACAGCTGCTGTATTTGATTTAAAATTAAGAAATGGAAACAATGAAAAGCGAGAATTTACTGGGCAGATTGGAATCAATGGAGTAGAGCTTGGTGCCGAAGGTCCAATTTCAAAAAAGCAAGGAAGTTCTTACTTGGTAAACTACCGTTATTCTACTTTAGAGTTGTTTAATAAATTAGGAATCCGATTTGGTGTTTCTGCTAGTCCGGAATACCAGGATGTGTCTTATAAAGTAAATATCCCCACACAAAAAGCAGGAATTTTTCAGCTATGGGGAATTGGTGGAACAAGCAAATTGTCATTGTTAGATAGTGAATTGAAGCCAGAGGATTGGAGTTATATCTCCAAAGGAGAAGATCTTGTTTTTAAAACAAGCATGGGGGCTGCTGGGCTTTCGCACATGTATTTTTTTAATCCAAAAGTATCAGGAAAATTAAACCTTTCTTTATCTGGAACATTGTTGGATGCTTTCGTGGATACGATTTCTCCTGTTGACAATTCAAAATTTTTGGATCGAAAAAATAAATCAACGGAAGCCAATTACATCGCAAATTATACAGTTACAGCAAAAATGAATGCAAGGCATTTGATAAAAGTAGGTGCAACGTACCAGTTAATTTATTTTGATGCCAACTCCTATGCATACTCCAATCAATACAATCAATACATTTATGAGTTGGATGTAAAAAAATCAACAGCAGGATTGTTGCAAGGTTTCGCTCATTGGCAGCTTCGACCAACGGATAAAATTACAATCAACAGTGGTGTGCATTATCAAAACTTTTTATTGAACAATACCTGGGCTTTGGAACCACGATTGGGTGCTCGTTTTCAGTTGACAAAAAAACAAAATTTGAACATTGCGTATGGTATGCATAGTCAAATGCAACCTACTATTTATTATTTTTATGGAACTTATATTCCTAGTAGCAATAGCTATTACAAAAGCAATCGAAATTTAGATTTGAGTCGTAGCCAACATGCAATCCTTAGCTACGATTATAGTTTTGCTAAAAATTTTCGTTTTAAGTTAGAAGCCTATTACCAATATTTGAACAATGTTCCCATTCAAAAGAACTGGAATTCATCGTTTAGTATGATCAATGTTGGGAATGCATTGGAAGGCATTCCATTAGTTGATACACTTGTGAATACGGGAGAAGGGGAGAATTATGGGGTTGAATTTACGATTGAAAAATTCTTTAGCAATCATTTTTATTTCTTGACAACGGTTTCGGTTTATGATTCAAAATACAAAGATAAAAATGGTGTTGTTCGAAATACAAGTTACAATGGTGGCTATGTTGGAAATGCATTGGCTGGTTATGAATTGCAAATCGGAAAAAATAAAAACAAAGCCATTGCATTGGATTTAAAATACACGCAAGCAGGAGGAAACAGATACACACCTATTGATATTGAATTGTCGAAATTGGCAGGAAAAGCAGTTTATGTCGACTCGGAAGCGTACTCGAAAAAACAAAAAGATTATTCTCGGTTCGATGTTAAAGTGTCCTACAAAACCAATCGTAAAAAGACGGCACAAAGTCTGTTTTTTGTAATTGAAAATATTTTTGGAACCAAGAATATTTTGAGAGAATCGTACAATGCAAATACACAATCTATCCAAAAGGAATATCAATTGGGATTATTCTACTATTTTGGATACAGGATTGAGTTTTAAGGTGTTTTCGTCCCACTATTTTTTCTTATCTTCGTGCTTCATTTTTAATAATAGCACAAATGAGTGAATTAACAAAATTAACAGCCATATCACCAGTTGATGGTCGTTACCGTAATACTACCGAAAAACTTGCTGATTATTTTTCAGAAGCAGCATTAATCAAATACCGTGTATTGGTGGAGATTGAATATTTTATTGCATTATGCGAATTGCCATTGCCTCAATTGAAGGGTTTTGACAAAGCATTGTATCCAAGTTTGCGTGCTATTTATCAAAATTTATCGGAAGCAGATGCTCAACAAATAAAAGATATTGAAAAGGTAACCAACCATGATGTGAAAGCGGTGGAGTATTTTATCAAAGAAAAATTAGATGCCTTAAAAATTGCTGATCAAAAAGAGTTTATCCATTTTGGTTTAACCTCTCAAGATATTAACAATACCGCAATTCCATATTCTGTTAAAGATGCAATGAACGAATGTTTGTTGCCTGTTTTAGAAGAAGTAGTTGCAAAGCTTACTGCTTTGAGTGAAGAATGGAAAGATGTATCGATGCTTGCACGTACACACGGACAACCTGCTTCTCCTACACGTTTAGGAAAAGAGATTTATGTGTTTGTTGCTCGTTTACAATCACAAATAGCACAGTTAAAAGCAGTTCCTTACGGTGCCAAGTTTGGTGGTGCAACAGGAAACATGAATGCGCATCATGTTGCTTATCCTGAAATAGATTGGTTGAAATTTGCAAATAATTTTGTGAATAATTCCTTGGGATTACACCGCAGTTATCCTACCACGCAAATTGAGCATTACGATAATTTTGCAGCGTATTGTGATGCATTGAAACGCATCAACAATATCATCATCGATTTGGATCGTGATGTGTGGACATACGTATCGATGGATTATTTTAAACAAAAAATTAAAGCAGGAGAAATTGGATCTTCGGCAATGCCTCATAAAGTAAATCCGATTGATTTCGAAAATTCAGAAGGGAATTTAGGAATTGCGAATGCATTGTTTGAGCACTTAGCAGCCAAGTTGCCAATTTCTCGTTTGCAACGCGATTTAACTGATTCAACGGTATTGCGTAATGTAGGCGTTCCATTAGCACATAGTTTAATTGCTTACAAATCTTTATTAAAAGGATTGGATAAACTTATTCTGAATAAAGAATCGTTCGATAGAGATTTAGAAAATAATTGGGCAGTAGTGGCTGAAGCGATACAAACCGTATTGCGCAGAGAAGGCTATCCAAAACCTTACGAAGCGCTTAAAGAATTAACACGAACAAATACACATGTTACAAAAGATAGTATTGCTGTTTTTATCGATGGATTAAATGTTAGTCATGAAATTAAAGCAGAGTTGAAAAAAATATCCCCAAGTAATTATACAGGTTTATAAAAAGTAAAATTGTTAAAATGAAAAAGGTTTTTAAGTTAAGTTGTTTTGCTATCGTTTTAGGATTGTTTGGTGCTTGTTCTTCAGGGACAGAAAAGTCGACAGATTCAACAACCGACACGGTTGTAGTAAAAGAAGATTTTAAAAAGGCAGAGGTGCTTGATGAAATTATTATCAAAGCAAAACCAGCTGAAACATATGCCGTATACTTACCTAGTAATTATGATGTTTCTAAAAAGTATCCTGTTGTTATCACTTTTGACCCTCACGCAGATGGCAAGTTGCCAGTTGCTAAATACAAAGATCTAGCAGAGAAATACGGTTATATTTTAGTAGGTTCAAATGTTTCAAAAAATGGAATTCCTTGGAACGAGTCGAGTTACATAGTAAATAATTTGTACACTGATGTGTTGGAGCGTTTTGCGATTGATTCGCAGCGCATTTATTTAATGGGCTTTTCGGGTGGTGCACGTGTAGCGAATGGTGCCACTATTATTCATGGCGGTATAGCTGGTGTAATTTGTTGCGGTGCAGCTTATCCTGCAATAAATTCAAAAAGTCCTCGTAACAATTATACATATTTAGGAATTGTTGGCTTGGATGATTTTAATTATTCTGAAATGCGTAAATACGATATGATTGATTTAGCTGGACATAATCTAAAGCATGGGTTGTTAACATTTGAAGGAAAGCATGAATGGCCTCCAGTTGATGTTATGAATGAAGGATTTCTATATTTTGAATTTCAGAATATGCGAAAGGATATGAAAACTAAAAATGATGCATTGGTAAATACGTATTATCAGCCCCAAGTAGCGTTATTGGATTCGTTGATGACTAGCAAAGAGTCATATCAGGCATATCAATTGTGTCGTAAAACAATTAATTTTTATGGTGGTCTAGTTGATTTAAAGCCTTTTTACGATGCTTTTAAGTTGTTGCAAACAGATAACGCTGTAGATAAAGCTTTGCAACAGGAAGAGCAACAATTGCAAGATGAGGAGCGATTAAAACAAGAATATACTGCTGATTTTCAAACAAAAGATATAGCTTGGTGGAAAAAGGAAACAATGCGAATTGCTCAAAAATCTGCTAGTAAAGATGCTACTGAAAAGCATAAAGCAAATAGAATCCTTGCTTATTTTAGTCTAGTAGCTTATATGCAAACGGGTGGAGCATTATCACAAAATAATTTACCCGTTGCTGAAAAATTCTCTCAAATTTATTTAATTGTTGATCCTACAAATTCTGAAGCACATTATTTGAATGCTGTTCTTAAAGCAAAACAAAACAAATCAACAGAAGCAATTGCAGCTCTGAATAAAGCAATTGAAAATGGCTTTGTAGATAAAGCACGTTTACAAAACGATCCAGCTTTCGGTACACTAAAAACTGAAAAAGGATTTGAGGAACTATCGACAAAACTTAAATAACAAATTGTAAAAACAAAAATCCCTTTCCAAAATTTTGGAAAGGGATTTTTGTTTTTAATGATTTTCAATATTAGATTGAACTTGCACCTAACATCAAAACTGGATTTTCTAAATTGTGTTTTAATGTTTGTAAGAAAGCCGAACCCAATGCCCCATCTACAACTCTGTGGTCGCATGATAAGGTCACTTTCATAATATTGCCTGGTACAATTTGTCCGTTTTTAACTACAGGAGTTTGTTTAATTCCACCAACCGCTAAGATGCAAGCATCAGGAGGATTAATGATGGCAGTAAATTCATCAATACCAAACATTCCTAAATTAGAAATAGTAAATGTATTGCCTTCCCAATCACTTGGTTGTAATTTTTTATCTTTTGCTTTCACTGCATAGTTACGAACTTCTGTTCCAATTTGTGTTAATGTTTTACCATCAGCAAAACGAACAACAGGAACCAATAAGCCTTCTTCTACAGCAACTGCAACTCCAATATGAATATGATTGTTGTAACGAATTCTATCACCTAACCACGATGAATTGATTTTTGGATGTTTGCGTAAACTCATCGCAACAGCTTTAATCACCATGTCGTTGAAAGAGATTTTAATTCCTGCAACAGTATTGATTGCTTCGCGTGCTTTCATTGCTTCGTCCATATCAATTTCCATTGTTAAATAGAAATGAGGAGCAGAGAATTTGCTTTCACCTAATCTACGTGCAATTGTTTTGCGCATTTGTGAAACTGGTTCTTCTGTAAAGCTTTCCACACCAACAAATGCTGGCATCGATGAGCCACCGTTTGATTTGAAATTATCAATATCACGTTTTACAATTCGTCCATTATCGCCACTGCCTTTTAATGCTGCAATACTAATTCCTTTATCTTCTGCTAATTTTTTAGCAAGAGGAGAAATTTTAGCTCTTGATCCATCGCTTGTAGTTGTTGCAACTGGTGTAACTTTTTTCTCTGCAACTACTTCTGTTTTTGCAATAGTTTGTGTTTCCGCAACAACAGCTGGAGCAGCCGATTTGTTTGCATCCGCAGCAACAATAGCAGCTACATCTTCACCACCTTTACCTAAAATAGCTAGGATAGAATCAACTGGAGCACCTTTGCCTTCTTGAACACCAATGTGTAATAAAACACCATCTTGGAACGATTCAAATTCCATGGTTGCTTTATCTGTTTGTATATCGGCTAATAATTCGCCTGACTTTACTTTATCTCCAACTTTTTTATGCCATTTAGCAACAGTACCTTCTGTCATTGTATCGCTTAGCTTTGGCATGCGAACAATTTGAACAGTATCAGGAATTTTCACTTCTACAGTTTCTTTTTTTGCTTCTGTTTTAGTAACTACTTCTTCTTTTACACTTGCTGATTTTACAGCTCCTTCGGCCAATAATGCAGAAATATCTTCACCTTCTTTACCTAAAATAGCAAGGATAGAATCAACTGGAGCGCCTTTGCCTTCTTGAACACCAATGTGTAATAAAACACCATTTTGAAATGATTCAAATTCCATGGTTGCTTTATCTGTTTCAATATCAGCTAATACTTCACCTGATTTTATTTTATCACCCACTTTTTTATGCCATTTAGCAACAACACCATCGGTCATTGTATCACTTAATTTGGGCATTCGTACTATTTCTGCCATAAATGAAATTATAAATTATAAATTATTTTTATTCGATAATATATGGGTAATCATCTTGTACGTAAACATCTTTGTACAATTCGTCAGCAGTAGGGTATGGCGACTCTTCACCAAATTTTACTGATTCAGCAACGATATCATCTACACTTTGTTCAATTGCTTCAATCTCTTTATCGCTAGCCCATTTATTTTTTTTGATTGTAGCCAATACTTTTTCGATTGGATCTTGCGCTTGATATTCTTTTACTTCGTCTTTTGTACGGTAAGTTTGAGCATCACTCATTGAGTGACCTTTGTAGCGGTATGTTTTCATTTCCAACAAGGTTGGACCATCACCTTTACGAGCTCTTGCAACAGCCTCTTCAATTGCTTCATGAACAGCTTCGCACGTCATTCCGTCAACTGGTTTTGCAGGCATATCGTAAGCTAATCCCAATTTCCAAAGGTCGTGCACATTTGAAGTACGTTCAACCGATGTACCCATTGCATAATTGTTATTCTCGATGATGAAAATTACGGGTAGTTTCCACAACATGGCCATGTTAAAGGCTTCGTGCAATGCTCCTTGACGAACTGCTCCATCACCCATGTAACAAAGTGTTACATTGTCGTTTCCATTGTATTTGTCGGCAAATGCAATTCCTGCTCCTAATGGAATTTGTCCTCCTACAATTCCATGTCCACCAAAAAAGTTAAACTCTTTCGAAAACATGTGCATAGATCCACCTTTCCCTTTTGAGCAGCCTGTTACTTTGGCCATCATCTCTGCCATCACATATTTTGGATGCATACCACGTCCAATTGGATGAGCATGATCGCGATAAGCAGTAATCACACGGTCGTCTTTTCTTAATACTGATTCAGAACCAGCTACCAAAGCCTCTTGTCCAATGTATAAATGGCAAAAACCTCTGATTTTTTGTTGAATATAAAGATGTCCTGTTTTTTCTTCGAATTTGCGCATCAACAACATTGATTCATACCATTTCATGTATGTTTCTTTGCTGAATTTTGTGGCCGATTTTACTTCGGTTGATGCTTTCTTATTTTTAGCTGCAACTTTTTCCATATCTAGTTATAGTTTAGAGAAAACAAATTTAACGATAAAATTGATATGAAATATGCAATTTTTCGATTGTTTTAGTGGTCAAAACCTTAGTTTTTTTTCAATTCTTCGGCTTTAAACATAAATGGCAATAAATCCGAAATGCTTTTTACTACTCGTATTTTACCGGTTTCACCCGCTAAAATTATTTTTATGTTCGATTTGTAGCGCATTTCATACTCCGCAATTGCTTGTCGGCAGGCGCCACAAGGCGATAAAGGTTCGTTTACATGAAAAGTTTTCGATTTGCATGTAACCGCAATAGCTTCAATGGCCACTTCTGGAAAATGAGCTCCAGCAGCGTAAATGGCAACTCTTTCGGCACACAAACCACTTGGGTAGGCCACATTTTCTTGGTTATTTCCAGTAATTATTTCGCCATTTTTTAATAAAAGTGCTGCTCCCACATAAAATTGGGAGTAGGGAGCATAGGCCGAATCGGCTATGTTTCGTGCTCTTACCAATAATTCTTGTTCTTTAGCAGTTAACTCGTTTTCCGAGTCATACTCTAAAAATTCGATTTTAAGTTCCTTTTTAATCATTTATTCAAAGCTTATAAGTATTCAAAGGTAAGTTATTTAAGTAAATTAAGCTATTTATCGAATTGCTTGTTCGATCATTCTTTTAGGTGTTATATTTGGTCTTTAAAATTGAAAATTCACACATCAAGGGATTTGATTTTAAATATCGTCTATTGTTTAGCTGCGGAATAAAATTTGTATTGTAAAAGTAGCTATCAATACATAATTGTGAAAACGAATTATTAAACCACTTTGCTTTGAATTCTTTTATTTGAGCAAATATTAACTTAATATTGTATTGACATTAAATTTACATTTTATGAAAAAAATTGTTTTAGTACTCATTGCATTTGTTTCATTTGCTATTTCTTCGTGTAAAAAACCTGCTGGTGAAGGCGGAAATTCGTCCATCAAAGGAAATATTTGGGTGGAAGAATGGGATGCAACATTTACTGTTCACAACTCCTCAAACGACCGAGTAGGAATGGATGAAGATGTGTATATCATTTATGGTGACGATATTTCGTATGGCGACAAAATCTCCTGCAGTTACGATGGAACGTTTGAATTCAAATATTTGAGAAAAGGAACGTATACTGTATATGTTTATTCAAAAGATCCAGGACCTTCTGGCACAAAAGCGATTGTAAAAACAGTTGAAATTACCGACAAAAAACAAACGGTTGATGCAGGTGAGTTTACTATAAAAGACTAAATCTATGAAATACCTAATTGTTTTATTGCTGTCTCTCTTTTCGTTCTTTGGCTTTGCTCAAAGCAAGAAAGAAATTAAAAAATTTAAAATAAAATCAACATCGGTTACAGTTGTTGAATCGAAAGAAGATCCTAACGGTAAACTAAAAAAGGAATCGTATGAAAAGTATGATTCCAATGGGAATGTAATTGAAGAAGAAGAGTACAACAAGGATGGTAGCTTTAAAAAGAAAGCTACTCGTAAGTTTAATAAGAACAATGATGTAGTTGAAGAAATTACATTTGATGAAAAAGGAAATGTAAAAAAGAAAACAGTTACAGAATACAAAGACAAAAATCCTTCTACCGAAATTGTATACGATGCACAAGGTAAAGTAATTGAAAAAACCATTTTTACATTCAATTCGTTAGGAGAAAAAATTCAAGAACTGACTTATGATGATAAAGGCAAAACAATTAAAAAATCCTTGTTTACTTACGATAAAAATGGTTTGAAGACCGAAAAGAAAACCTATAATGGTGCTGGAGAACTTATCCAGACTAAAAAATACACTTACGAATTTTAAGTTGGATCTAGTAAAAGAAATATTAAATACGTTTACCCCGATTACACTAGCCGAAATGGACAGTGTGAAATTGATGGATAGAACAGACACGAAATTTTTGTTTCGTCTGGAAACTCTACCTTCTATTTTGGCGGATGTTAAAGATCAGTACCGAATTTTAGAAGTAAATGGTAATCGTATCAGTCAGTATGAATCCTTGTATTTTGATACGCCAGATTTTGATTTGTTCCATCAACACAGACGAGGTAAATTGAATCGTTATAAAGTACGCTTCAGAAGATATGTGGAGTCGGAGCTTAATTTTTTTGAAATCAAATTCAAAAACAATAAAGGTAGAACCATAAAAGATAGAGTAAAGCAAAAGCAAATAGATGGCAAAATTCAAGATAAAGCAGAATTACTGTTAAAAGAGAAAACTACCATTGTTCCGAACACATTAGAAGCAAAATTTTGGGTAAACTATTCTCGAATTACATTTGTAAATAAAAAATCTCCAGAACGCGTTACACTCGATTTGAATTTACATTTCAAGAACGACACGAAATTAAAAAGCATCGATAATTTGGTAATTGCCGAAGTAAAGCAAGATAAAGCAACACCATCGCCATTCATTAAAGTAATGCGAAAACATTTTATCCGTGAAGGTTCAATAAGTAAATATTGTTTTGGCGTTATCAGTTTATTTGAAAAAATAAAACACAATAATTTTAAACCTAAATTAATCTCAATAAAAAAAGTAACACATGCTACTATTACAAGCGCTTAACGAAGAGACTGTTGGTACAGCCTTTAATTTGTTTGAAAAATTATCAATGAAATTTTTCTCACGACTATTGATTGATTTTGTTTCGGTTTTTATTTTAATACGATTCATTTACTATCCTATTTATAAAAACAGAGAGTTCTTTTTTACCTTCTTTATTTTCAACCTTATTATCTTCTTAATCACCTTTTTGCTGAATAAAGTAGAGATGAGTATGGGAGCTGCATTTGGTTTGTTTGCAGTATTCTCGATGTTGCGTTACCGTACCGAAGGCATCTCCATGAAGGATATGACTTATTTGTTTTTGGTAATTGCAATGGGTTTGATTACGGCTGTGAGTAAAGGGAATTGGGATGAGTTGTCCTTGTTAAACTTAATTATTATTGTGTTTACATATTTGTTAGAAAGCAATGTATTGCTTAAAAAAGAAGCATCTAAAACTATTCAGTATGAAAATATTGAAATGATTAAGCCCGAGTTTAAAGAACAGCTAATGGCCGATTTAGAAAGCAGAACAGGAATAAAAATAAATCGTATTAGTATCACTAAAGTTGATTTTTTGAAAGATACTGCAGTTATTAGAATTTATTATTACGAATAAGGTTTTATGAATAGAGTTGTGAAGTCACGGTTTATAATCATTGTATTGTTTTTAATTTGCTTGAATTCAGTTTCGGGGCAAGTAATTAATGATGCAGGCTTGTGGACAACGTTCAATGTGGAGAAAAAGTTGAATAAGAAAGTTTCGTTTTTCTTAACAGAGGAATTTCGTATGCGTGAAAATATCACTCGTTTAAATTTATTTTATACCGATTTAGGATTCTCCTATAAACCAAAAGATTTTGTAAAATTATCACTGTCCTATCGTAATATCGAAAAATACGGTTGGGACAATACCTTCAGTTTTCGTCACCGTTTTACATTAGACATTGTATTAAAAACGAAATTGGATAAAATTGGATTGTCCTACCGCCATCGATTACAAACCGAATATCGTGATATTAAAACAAGTGCAAATGGAATGGTGCCTGAATGGTTTTCCAGAAGCAAATTTGAAGTTAAATACGATTTAGGAACAAAGGTAACACCTTATGTTTCTGTTGAATTAAGATATCAATTGAGTGCACCACGTCAGGTTGAATCCGATGGAACTTGGCACCGAATCCGTTATGCAGGAGGAATTAATTATGAGTTAAATAAACGAAACACGCTTGGAGCTTATTATTTAATTCAGAATGAATTCAATGTTTCCTCTCCACAAAATCAATACATCATTGGATTGGAATATTCAATTTCACTCTAAAAAATATGCTTTTCTGCGTGATAAGATGATCGAACCAATGGACCGCTTTCAACAAAGCGAAATCCTTTTGTCAAGCCTACTTCTTTGTATTTCGCAAATGCCTCTGGGCGAATAAATGCTGCTACAGGTAAGTGTTTTGGCGTTGGTTGTAGGTATTGTCCCATGGTAAGCACATCACATCCCGAAGCTCTCAAATCATCCATCGTTTCGTAAATTTCTTCTTCGGTTTCACCCAAGCCAAGCATTATTCCTGATTTGGTTTTAACACCAGCATCGTGCAATCGTTTAATTACTTCTAAGCTTCGATCATACTTTGCTTGAATACGTACTTGTTTGGTCAATCGTCTAACCGTTTCTAAATTATGCGAAACAATATCTGGATTTACATCAATGATGCGTTGTAGGTTTTCCCATTTTCCTTGAAAGTCGGGAATCAATGTTTCAAATTTTGTTTGTGGGCTTGCTTTACGAATGGCATTGATTGTTTCAACCCAAATAGTAGAACCACCATCTTTTAAATCATCTCTATCCACAGAAGTAATTACACAGTGTTTGATATTCATCAAACGTACTGATTCCGCAACGCGTTCTGGTTCTTTTAAATCTGCTGGCAATGGTTTTCCTGTTGCAACAGCACAAAATCCACACGAACGTGTACAAATGTTTCCAAGAATCATAAAGGTGGCTGTTCCAGCTCCCCAGCATTCTCCCATGTTTGGGCAATTTCCGCTTTCGCAGATGGTATGTAATTTATGAGTAGATACAATTTGGCGAACTTGAGCGTACTCTTTTCCTGTTGGTAATTTTACTCTTAACCAATCAGGTTTTCTTGCAAATTGTTTTTCTTCTTTGTTCGTTGTTATAGTTTCGTTCATCACGTCTCTTTCTGTTAATCGTTATTCTTAAAACCATTTTTTACCCCAAATAATTTTAAGGTAAAGTTGAATATAAACTTGTTGATTTTTAGTATGTGCCATCATTGGCAACTTCCATGGATAGGCATCCACTACTGCTCCTGTTTCAATTGCTTTAATTTTATTGTACCGGTCGGCATACTCAAAGCTAAAGGCAATTTTTCCATACAGTCCAGGATGAATGGTTGTTTTGTCCATTCCTCTAAAGAAAGAAGCTTTTCCATAAATGTTTGAAATGGTATCGTTGTATGTTCCAGGAACATAACGTTCTGTTGCAATGGTTGGCGTTTCCAGTGATCCGCGTCTGTAAATAACTTCTAAGTAGGTAGGTTTTGCAAATGTTAAATCAAGTCCCACAAAATAGGAAAAGCGGATTTCAACACTTTTTTTATCGCTTTTTTGGTACAATGCATTTTGAAAACCAACACCCGGTCGGATAATTAAAAAAGAATTTAACTTCCCGTAAACAAATCCTTTTGCATTATCGTAAACTGGATTAACACTTTTTACTTCTTTTGGGTGTTTGAAATTTTGGATTTCAACTTCGAACATTCTTTTTCGGGTAGCACTCAAATGCTGACCTCTACGGTACGATAATCCAATTCCGCCTGCTGTATGGATGTATAGACCAATGGTCGATTCGTTTTTGTACAATACATTCACATCTTCACCATTGTCGAGGCGAGTTTGATCATCTTTCAACTGAGCAAATGCCCCTGTTGATGAGATGAAAATAAGAAGAAAAGCAAGAATGTGTTTGTACATTATATTACCTTTGTTACAATTACAAATGTAATTAATAAAACGCAAAAATCACTAAATTGTTTTGTCAAATGGCAACATCAAAAATAACGTATACAGGTAATTTAAGAACACAAGCGGTTCATTTACAATCGGGTAATTCCATTATAACGGATGCGCCTACCGATAACAATGGTAAGGGAGAGGCTTTTTCGCCTACCGACTTGCTTGCAACCTCCTTGGGCTGTTGCATGCTCACCATTATGGGAATTGTGGCCGATAGGCATTCTATTGCAATTGAAGGAACAACCGTAGAAATCACAAAAAACATGGAGTCAAATCCGAGAAGAGTAGGGGAGATTGTGGTGGTGTTTACGATGCCAAAAAATAATTATTCTGAAAAAGAAAAGGAGCTTCTAGAACATGCTGCTCATACTTGCCCTGTGGCAAAAAGTTTGAGTGCCGAATTAAAGCAAACAATCGTATTTAACTATTAAGTGCTTTTTCGATATCAGCAATATTGATATCGGAGTGGGAAGCATGGTAAATGCATTTACCATCTTTTATAACCAATATTTGGGGCGACTCATGTTCAACGGCAAATTTATCTGCTATTAGATGAGAGATAGGGCGGTAATTCAACAAGTCTAAATAATAAGCAGGTGCAGTTTCTTGGTCAAGTGTCCAGCCTCTTTCGAAGCGAGAAAGCGCCATTGAGCTAATGGAACAGCGTGTGCTGTGTTTAAATAGAACAACTCCTTTAATCTTAGGACTAAAGGAGTTGTTTTGTATTTCTTCTAATTGGCTTTCGTTAACAAGTTTCAACCAATTCATACTCGGGAAATTAAATAGATTTCGCTGATTGAGAAGGAGTGTTTGCTTTTGAATAAGCTGCACATCCACCATGCGATTTACAAGATGATACGAACAACGATGTAAGTAAGATAATTGCTAAAAGAGAGGCTGTTTTTTTCATCGAGTAAAAGTATAAATTAAATTATTAGATTGCTTTTTCAGTTTTGTCTGTAAAAGATTTTCCAGTGTCAATTTTGTTGATTTTACCATATGCAGCGCAACGTTCGTGACTACGGCATGAGGTTAAGAGTGAACCTACAAAAACAACTGATAATGTAAATAGTGCAATTTTTTTCATGTTTTTCTGTTAAAAAGGTTTAGAGAAAATCTTTTTTAGATTCACAAAATTACAATTATTCTTGATTTTTGCAAGTCCAACAAGAACTATTTTTTACACAATATTGAAAATAATTAATTTTTAGGTCTATTTTTGAAAGCTTAAGCCTAAAAAATGAGTGATATAATCATAGATGAGAGTTGGAAAACGCTGCTTTCCGAGCAGTTTAAAGCACCTTATTTCGCTGAATTAAAAAAGTTTTTGGTTCAGGAAAAAAAGCAGTTTGTGGTGTACCCTCCCGGACCTCAAATTTTTTCGGCATTCAACCGTACTCCATTTTCAAAGGTAAAAGTGGTCATTATTGGTCAGGATCCATATCATGGACTAGGGCAAGCAAATGGTTTATGCTTTTCTGTTGCTGAAGGAATAAAAAGTCCGCCATCATTAAAAAATATATTTAAAGAGTTAAATACTGATTTAGGAATTCCCATTCCGTATTCGGGAAATTTGGAACCTTGGGCCGATCAAGGTGTGTTGTTACTAAATGCAGTGCTCACTGTGCGTGCAAACACACCAGGCTCCCATCAAAAAAAAGGTTGGGAAACATTTACGGATGCTGTTATCAAAGCCATTTCTGATAATAAAAAAGGGGTGGTGTTTTTGTTGTGGGGGAATTTTGCGCACACAAAAGAAGCATTGATTAACGATAAAAAACATTTTATTTTAAAAGCAGCACACCCTTCACCATTGGCTCGTGGAGCGTTTTTTGGCTGTAAGCATTTTTCTAAAACCAATCGTATTTTAGAAACCGAAAGTATTGCTCCCATCGACTGGAGAATTGAGAAATAGAAAAGCCCGTTGTTCATGCGAACAAACGGGCAATTCATCCCCAACAAAAAAACGTTTATTTTTTAATAATCTTTTCGGTATAGCTCATATTTTCGTTTTTTATTTCCAAGAAATAAACTCCTGAACGTAACTCATTCAATTCAATTTTTTCTGCTTTTAAATTGTTTGCAGTAAAGGAAATATTCTTTTCAATTACTATTTGTCCCATAATGTTGCGTAAACGAATTACATTGTTTTCATCTTGCTTTGGTGAATAATTGATGATAATAAAGTCGTTTGCAGGATTAGGATAAATAGATAAGCTATTACTAATTGTATTTGCATGTAAACCTGTTATCGAAATGTTAATTGTATTCGATGGATATGGGCAGGTATTGTAATACGTAACTTCTACATAATAATTTCCTGACTGTGTCGCAGTATAGTTTTGTGAATTAGCACCAACAATTGCATTTCCGTTTAAATACCATTGGTAAGTTGTTCCTGGTGTTGATTGTAACACAACTCCACTTTGATTAATTATTGGATTACTGATGGTGCATCCTTGTGTACTTGTAACTCTATTTGAACTAGCTAAAGAATCATTGAATACATTCCATGCATTGCAATTGTCCTTTAAATAATATTGAAACCATAGTTTTGTAAAATCCGAAACAACATCTTTTTGTTCAGCTCCTGATATTGTTGGTTGAGGTGAACAAGTTGTTTGTCCGAATGAACAGTTGAAGTTATAGTTTGCAAATTCGCAATGTGCCGCACCAGTAATGCTTAAATAAGTTTTGCACACAGAGGCTAATGAATCGTACATTTTAATTTGGTGATCGGCAGGCGGAGCAACGCAATCATTCGCAGCTGCAATTACTAAACTTGGTACTGTTACATTTTGAGCTGCTGTAATAGATGATGGATTGGTGTTGGCTGCAGCTAAGGTTACCATTGTGGTTACAACACTGTTGTTTTTTGCAGCTAAAAAGGAGCTTCCTCCGCCCATTGAATGGCCCATTAATGCTGATTTGTTGTTAACGTGGTTGAAAAATGGTGAAGACGCATTGGTGTTTTCACTTTGCAGTTTTGTGATTAAAAATGCTAAGTCTTTACCAAATGCATCATGGTCTGGTGCTGGAATCAAACTTCCTTCTGTGCGTGGAAAAGCTATAATATAACCTTGCGGTACTAAATCTTCCCATATGTTTTGATAAGCATCCCATGCCATTGCAAATCCATGTCCGAAAACAATGATTGGGAAACTTCCTGTTTCTACTGCTACATTGTTTCCTGCTGTTGCAGCTGGGTAATAAATCTCCGTTTGAATACTTCTGTTCCCACGTGCAGGGTCTTGGTAGGTAATTTGTCTATGTCCGACAAGGTACGTTTGCGCTATCGAGCTCGATATTACGAGCATAAATGCTAAAAAAAACAGATTAGATATTTTCATTTGCTTTTGGGTTTAAATTATTTATACAAATGTAAATGCCCATTTTAGGCAATCCAATTCCAATTGCTAGTTCACTAATCAGACATTTTTTGTTTGCATAAAAATCGCTATAACCATTATCCAATAACATAATCGGAGCTTTTTAGTCTTGGATTGGTAACAAATATCAGAACATTGTTTTTTTTCTCAGATTCAGAATTGGGAAAAAACGGTTTGTCGTTTTTTACAAAAAAAATGTTAATTGAACGAATAATTTAATTAATGATAATATTTTATTTATTTTAGGGCTGTATAAACAAAAACGACTACTAAAACCACTATAATGTTAAGCATACAAAAAGTTATATTGCTTCTTGATGATTTTCATTTCAATGAATTCAAAAATCATTTGAAAGAAAATAATGCAGAATTACCTTTTCGATTAATTACACAAATTCGTAACGATGATTGGGGACAAAAGGAATCAGATGATCTTTGTAAAGCAGTGTATGGTTCTAAGGATGAAAAAAGCAAAAAAAAGTTTTTTCAGTTAGTACATTATACATTTCGTTTAACATCTTATTTAAGCAGAAACTACCCTTCTTACTTGACTCACAACATTTCTGCAATTGAAAAATTTATTAATAAAGGAGAGCTTGAAAAGGCAAATAAATTAGCTGAAATATTATTGGATATTGCCGATAAAATAGAGGATTTTACAACACTGAATGCCGTATTGAAATACTATGCTCAGCAAGCTCAAATTACGGAAAATAAAAATGCAGCCATTAAATATCATCAACAAATAAATGATATTTTAAAGAGTGAGCACATTATCAATCAGATTTATCTTTACATGAGAGAAAATCTGAATTTTAAAGGAAAAAGTGTGCTTTCCGATGCTGAAATGCAAGAGCATTTAAAGTTTTATGATTTATACCGTAATAGTAAAACACTTAGTATTCAGTTTTTAAGTCGTTTTGCTTATTGTCAAACATTAAATTATCTGAATGATGCACATTTCTTTGCAGATGAAGTTTTAGATGAGTTGAATAGACTTACCGATGATTTAGAAAAAAACGGTTTTGTAGTGTTCTCCTTTTCGGACGATATTCAATTGAATGTAGATTATTTAAAATTAAAACATTTAATCTACAAGTTGAACAAGGATGAACTTCAGAAGGAAGCGTCTGCTCTTATTAAAAAAAGAGAACCGTTGCGTTTTTGGAAGAATTACCTCAATACTCCTGAAATTATTTACTTGAGTATTCAGGCAAGCTATTATTTAACACACTACAACCAAGGGTACAAAAAAGATTATTACGAAAACTTACCGAAGGAAATAAAACAACAAATAGAGTTTAATAAAAACAAGTGTGAAGAAATTCTTTCAAAGCCAATTTGGAACGAAGGGCTTTACGTTCGTTATATTAATTTGAATAGCATTTATTGTGGTTTCCTTATTTTAGGAACCAAAGCCGATGTAAAAAAAGGCGTTGAAAAATTGGAGCTGTTACTTGTAAATTTCCAGCAAATTGCTTTCCAACGTTTATACGATGCTCTTTTTGCTATTTTAATTACGGGCTATTTTTTCTTAGAAGATCATGCGAGTATTCAAGAATGCTATAAACGCTACGAAAAACTTACATCAACTACCAGTAAAAATTTGGAGAACGATTTTACGATTAAATCGGTTTATTATGCTTCTCAATGGATAAATACTGGTAGAAAACAATATGTTGAGAAGTTTCAAGGAGTGTTGGATAAAGTTCGCGAAAATGATAAATTGCAGCATTTACGTACTTCTATCGAAGATATTGGCTCCTATTTTCAAATCCCCGTTAAATAATTTCTATTTAAGTTTTTAGAGGCTGTTAGCGTTAAATTTTATTATCTTTGCGCCCTAAATTTTAGCGTAAAATGGATAAAAATTCGATTCTCGGTCTATTATTAATTGGAGGAATCCTGATTGGTTGGTTGGTAATGTCGCAACCAAGTAAAGAGGAATTAGCATTAAAACAACGTGCTGCTGATTCACTAGCAAACTACGAACAAACTCAAAAAACTCTTGCCGAAGCTGCTGCAAAAACTGCACTTACAAAAACTGTTCAAGCTACTGCTGCTATTCCTGATAGCTTAATGAATTCCGATTCAGTTAAAGCAATTATTAAAAAGCAAGCATTTGGTGCTTTTGCTCAAGCGGCTTCTGGAACAAATAAATTGATCACACTCGAAAATGATGTGTTGAAAATGAGCCTTTCTTCAAAAGGCGGACGCGTTGCTTCGGTAGAATTAAAAAACTATAAAACATTTGATGGTAAACCATTGATTTTATTTTATGCCGATTCTTCTGCTCAAAATTTATCCTTTACTGCAAATTCCTTAAAAATCAATACAGATTCATTGTACTTTACAAATGATGTAGAAGGATTTACTGTAGCTGGTGAGCAATCAAAATCAATTTCATTGAAAGCTTATGCAGGCGATCAATCAAAATACATTGAGTATGTATACACTTTAAAAGGGAACGATTATTTAGTTGGTTTTACATTAAATACAGTTGGTTTACAAAATGTAATTGCTGCCAGTGCCAAAAAACTAGATTTGAATTGGGAAATGAAATTGCCAAAGCAAGAACTTCATGTCGAAACTCAACAACGTGCTTCTACTGTTTATTATATGAATGGAGAAGAAGAGGTGGATAAGTTGAGTGAGGCAAGTGATGAAAAGTTGGTAATGCCAACAAAAACAAAATGGATAGGTTTTAAACAACAGTTTTTTACTTCCGTTTTAATTGCTGATAAGGGATTTGAAACACTAGGAGATTTAGAAAGTAAAACCATTCATGGTGGAAGCTTTACAAAAGAGTATGCTGCAAACATGGCTATTCCTTATGCTCATGGAGCTTCAGAAAGTTTTCCAATGAAGTTTTATTTTGGTCCAAACCATTACCAAACATTAAAAGGGTATGATATCGGATTGGAAAAACAAATAAACCTTGGATGGAAAATATTTGGATGGATGAACCGCTTTTTGGTGATTCCAATTTTCAATGTGCTTGACAATATGAATCTGAATTATGGTATCATCATTTTGATTCTTACTATCATTATTAAATTATTGTTATTGCCTATTGCTTACAAAACAGTTCTTTCTTCGGCAAAAATGAAGGTGTTGAAACCAGAGATTGATGCATTGAATGAAAAATACAAAGATGGTGATGCTATGCAAAAACAACAAGCAACTATGGCATTGTACAAACAAGCAGGTGTAAACCCAATGGCGGGTTGTATTCCAGTATTGTTGCAAATGCCAATTTTGATTGCTTTGTTTAACTTTTTCCCTGCATCCATCGAAATGCGTCAACAAGGATTCTTGTGGGCACATGATTTATCTACCTACGATTCGGTTTACGACTTTGGATTCAATATTCCTTGGTATGGTGATCATGTGAGTTTATTTGCATTGTTAATGACAGGTTCTACTTTATTATACACTTGGAGTAATAGTCAATTAATGGGCAATACCAACCAAATGCCTGGAATGAAATGGATGATGTATTTAATGCCAATATTATTTTTAGGATTCTTGAATAACTATTCAGCAGGATTGAGCTGGTATTATTTCTTGGCGAACATGTTTACATTCGGACAAACATGGGTAATGCAAAAATTTGTAATTGACCACGATGCATTGCACCGTAAAATTCAAGAGAATAAATTAAAACCGAAAAAGGTTTCTAAATTCCAGCAACGCCTTGAGGAAATGGCGAAGCAACAACAACAAGGGAAGAAAAAATAAAAAAGAGTATACATTTAAAAAGGGCTGATTTTATCAGCCCTTTTTTTGTTGTAAAGTTTATATTGTTGAAGTATTGCTAGGTGTAATTATTTCTTGCTTAGCTCGTTCTTCAATTGCTTTAATAAATTCGGTTTTTGCTCCAGCATATTCATTTCCATCTATCCAGTCTATTTTAGCTAGTTGTCTTTTTAATGATGCATATTCATCTTTAACTCGTTCATTTTTTCTTAAAAAATCACGAAACAATAGATGCCGTTCCCAAAATTTCCCACCACTCTGTACCATGTGAATGTGAAAGCCTGGTTTTTTAAAATATCGCCTTTCTGGAATTAGTGCAGTATACTCTTCTACGTATTCGTAATCAAGTGTTATAACTTTTTCTATTAATTCGTCTGCAAGTATAAAATTATCGAGCCCACAAAGTATATCAATAATAGGCTTAGCGCACAGATTTTTTATTGAAGTACTTCCAATATGCTCAATTTGTGCATCAGGAGGTAAGACCGATTCTAGAAGCGATTTTTCTTTTAAAAAAATGTTGTGCCAGTTGGGATTGTATTCAGATAACTTTATTCTCATTTTCTTTAAAAATTATACACACAAAAAAAGCGAGAGGTAATCCTCTCGCTTTTTTTAATAAATATGTTTTTGTATTAGTTTCCTAAACCTACTGGACTACCAACACGTGTCATAGCACAACGGAATCCAATCCATGCAGTTGACTGACGTTGATCCAAGAATCTTCTTGTACCTGGTACCATCCAATATGCACGGTCTTTCCAGCTACCACCTTTATAAACACGAGCTTTATCGTTAATCATAGAGGTAATACTGTATTCGTACATACCATTACTTTCTGGTTTTCCAACAGATGCTGCATCCCAAGGAGTATCCCAAGCCTGACCATTTAATCCAACAGCTTGTGATTGAACATCCCCATCTAAGTAGTTGATGTTATCAGCATATTTGTAGTTTCTACGCTCATCCAAGTTATCATCTGGAACAGCAATGCTAACATCTCTCCAACGAACCATACCTGGTATGCTAACGATATTACTATCAGCATCGTATTTAATTGTATCGTTAATCATTATACCATCAACATCACGCTCTTGTGTTTTAAATACGTTACCACGGAATGGACGGAAATCAGCTTTGTCTTCAGGTGATAAAGGACGGTAAACATCCATTACCCATTCTGATACGTTACCAGCCATGTTATACAAACCGTAATCGTTTGGCCAATAAGAGAATACTGGAGTTGTGATATCACCGGCATCATTTAACTGACCAGCAACACCCATCATATCACCATTACTTCTTTGGTAGTTCGCCATAATTTGTCCTAAGTATTTAGAATCTGGATTACGCACACCAGCACCATTCCAAGGATATAATCTTCTGTCGGTAATACGTTCACCAATAGTGTTTCCAATTAGACCATAAGCAGCATATTCCCACTCAGCTTCTGTTGGTAGACGGTAACGTGGTAAGAAGATACCATCTTCCATACGCACTAAACGGTCGCCACCATTTGGACTCATAGAAGGAATTGGAGTTAAAACAGTTCCTTGCCATTTACCAGCTAAATATTGATCAGTATTAAAATATACATTTTCGTCAGGAGTAGGATTGTGTTCTAAGATACCTTCACGAATCAAGATAAACTCATTTACACGGTCAGTTCTCCAAGCACAAAAATCGGATGCTTGTAACCAATTGATACCAACTACAGGATAATCTCTGTAAGATGGATGTCTTAAATAATATTCAACGTATGGTTCGTTGTATGCTAAACGATCGCGCCAAACCAATGTATCTGGCATTGCTTTTTTAACAACATCATAATAGTTAGGACCAAATACATTATTTGTCCAATACAAGTATTCTAAGTAATCCAAGTTTCTTACTTCTGTTTGATCCATATAAAATGAAGAAACAGTTACACGTCTTGGAATTGTATTCCAATCGTAAGTAACATCTTGTTCAGCTCTTCCCATAGTAAATGTACCACCTTGTACAAGTACTAAACCTGGACCTGTTTCTTGTTCTTCGTAAGGAACAACTTCAAATCCACCATTTTTTGGGTTGTTATACTCCCAAGCAGTAACAGGTGAGCGTTCTTTTTGACAAGAAACTAACGTTGCAACGGTTGCGCCAATTACAAGTATTTTGCTTGATACTTTTTTCATTGTGTTATTTTTGGTTGATGTAATTTAAAACTTAAAATCTTTATTATTATTGTTTAGAACGAAGGACAACTTACTGTTCTAAATTTTTTCTTCTTTGGCTTACACTCAAATTGAAGTGAAAAAGATACCTCATGAGATCCTGCTGTAGCATTTGTTAATTTAGAAACAGTTACATCGTAGCTGTATCCGATTTTAAAGAAATGTTGAGTGAATCCAATCAAAGCAATAAATGAATCTTGGTTTCTGTACCAAAGACCACCTACTATTGATCCTCTATTTACATAAACACCTAAGTTTAATTGTTGGAAATCTTGTTGTTTTTGGTACAATACGTTTGGAGAAATGTATGTTTCGTTTCCTTTGTCACCAACTGGTAAAACAGCACCAGCATGGCCTGTAAGTTTCATTGGTAATTTACTAGGTCCAATCAATCCTTCATCTGGTTGTGTTAAATGATGAGCAGCAAAACCAAAGAAATAACGTTTGCTATATCCTAATAAACCAACAGATAAATCGACATTCGATTTTTTAGATAAACCTGGTACTTCATTCGTATTGTAAACAAAACCTCTTCTTTCATCAATCATATCACCAAAAGTTAATTTACTCCAGTCGATACTTTTTTGAAAATAAGCGGCTTGAAATCCGAATTTCATTGAAAACTCTCTGTTAATATTCAATTGGTAAGAATACATTGCAGCAACATTTGTTGTTGTTAATGTCCCTTGTCCCGCTTTATCGTTTGTAACTAATAAACCTAATCCACCTGCCAATGCATCAAAATGCTGATCATAAGAAGCTGAGTAAGTAACATAGGTTCCAGAAATTGCTGGCCATTGATTTCTGTAATTTAAATTCACACGTGGACATCTTGCAGTTCCTGCAAATGCCGGATTAAGATAAAGTGGATTTGCGTAGAACTGAGTAAACTCAGGGTCTTGAGCAAACAAGTTTTCACTTATTCCTAGAGAAAATAACACAGTTAAAATTAAAACAATACGCTTTAACATAATAAACCAGTTTTATATGGGACACAATTATACATCTTTTTTTCAATAAAGTTTCACTTTTACGAAAATATTACACAATATTAGTTGCAACAATTCGTTTTTCTTTTTGTTGAAATAGACACAAACGAAACACAAATTTAACTAAAAAAAAATATAATCCAAGTTTTAAACCCCAATTTTAGTTAAATTTGACATCCAATTTTAGTGAAAATATGAGAATAAAATTGCTTTTTTTGAGTGGATTCTTTGCCCTGAATTTTGCTTTTGCGCAAGTAAAAGTAAAAAATACTGGTTATTCAATAGCTTGGGAAGGCATTCGTACAGAGAAGTTGGTGCCTACCGATTTCCTAAACTTATTGAGTTTTGAAGGTGCTCAATACACAATGGAGGATTCTTTTTTGCCTCGTTTTTATCAAAAAATTGCATTGTCAAACGAAATCTCCTCCTTTTCTGTAAAATTGACGAATGAAATTTATGCTCCCCTGTTACCTGCAGAGGCAAACACCATCAAAAATTATTCTAAAATAAATACTACTATTAGTCCAGAAACATCCATTTTAAATTCAAAAGGTACTAAAAATGGCGTTTTTACATTTATTCCACTTCGCAAAAATCCATTTTCCGGTCAGGTTGAAAAATTAGTTTCGTTCGATATTGATGTAGAATACAATTATGGAACAAAATCCACTATTCGTGCAGCTGTTTATGCAGCTAATTCTGTTTTAAAAACAGGTGATTGGTACAAGATTTCAATTTACAAGGATGGTGTTTATAAAATTGATCGGACTTTTTTAGAAAGTTTAGGCATTGATGTAACGACTATCGATCCTCGTAATATTCGTGTTTATGGAAATGGCGGAACAATGTTACCGGAATTAAATTCCGATCCACATTTGGACGATTTGGTTGAAAATGCAATTGTTGTGAATGGAGAGTCGGATGGTGTTTTCGATCCAAGTGATTATGTGTTGTTTTATGGGAAATCATCTTCTAAATGGCAATACAGTGCAGGCGGAACATGTCCTGATTTTTTGCACGATGAACATCTATTTTCCGATTCATCGTATTATTTTATCAATTTTGATAGTGGTTTAGGGAAAAGAATTCAGAATGTTAGTTCGGTTGCAACTCCTGCAACGCATGTTGTTACAAGTTTTGATGATTATGCAATTCATGAAACGGAATCTGTAAATTTTATAAAATCGGGCAGACAGTGGTTTGGTGAGTTGTTCGACAATATTTCATCGTATAATTTTTCTTTTTCATTTCCGAATATTTTAACGAGCTCACCAGTGAAAGTTAAAGTCGCATTGGCTTCTCGTTTAGTACAGTCAGGTTCTTCCAGTAATGCAAATTATTCAATTACAAGTGGCTCTGGAAGTTCATCATTATCGATTCCTAGCGTGGATGGTAGTGTTTATTCCGATTATGCGCGTGTTGCATCAACCTGTTATACTTATAATCCTGCAAGTTCAGTAATTACAGTAAATGTGACTAAACAAACGACCAATGCACAAGCATGGTTGGACTACATCCTAGTAAATGCAAAACGTAATTTGACAATGAGTGGTTCACAAATGCATTTTAGAGATGTAGCTTCTATTGGAGCAGGAAATGTGGCTCAGTTCAATTTGGTGAGTAATAGTTTAATTCAGGTTTGGGACGTTTCGGATGTTACAAATGTGTCCAACCAAGTTCTTTCAGCTTCAGGAACAACGTATCAATTTACAATGCCATCCGATACAATTAAAGAATATGTAGGATTCACAGGTAGCGGTTATTTGAGTCCTGTAAAAATTGGAAAAATAGAGAACCAGGATTTGCATGGAATTGCTCAAAAAGATTATATCATTGTTACTCATCCTGATTTTTATGACGAAGCCGTTCGTTTAGCGCTTTTTCATGAAAATGCAGACACACTATCAACTGTTGTTGTAACTCCTCAACAAATTTATAATGAATTTTCTTCTGGTTCTAGAGACATTTCTGCAATACGAAATTTCGTAAAAATGTTTTACGATAGAGCAGTAATAGCATCCGAACGTCCAAAATATTTATTGTTGATGGGAGATGGTTCTTATGAAAATAAAAAGAACTACAGTGGTAATAGTAATTTTATACCTACCTATCAATCGTTCAACTCAACCGTATTAACGCAGTCGTATGTATCAGATGATTATTTTGGAATGCTAGATGATTCCGAAGGTTTGTTTGGATCGGATGCAGTTGATATTGGTGTTGGTCGCTTTCCTGTAAAAACAAAAGCAGAGGCTGCTGCATGTGTAAATAAAGTTTTAAACTATACTCAAACTGGGTTCGATTATACTGCTATATCAAATGCTTGTACTTCGGGTTTGGCATTCTCTTCACCTTTTGGCGATTGGCGTAATGTAATCACATTTGTAGGCGATGATGAGGATGGTGGATTACATCAAAAGGATGCAGATAAGTTGGCGACATTGGTGGATACAACTTACAACAATTACAATATTGATAAAATTTACTTGGATGCATTTGTTCAGGAATCAACACCTGGTGGACAGCGTTTTCCTGCAGCAAAAGAGGCGATTAATAAAAGAATTGAAAAAGGATGTTTGGTTTGGAATTATACTGGACATGGAGGAGAGTTAGGCTTAGCACATGAACGTGTTGTTGAGGTAGCTGATATCAACAATTGGACAAACATTAATAATTTACCATTGGTATTTACAGCTACTTGTGAGTTCACAAGATACGATGATCCTGAAAGAACATCTGCAGGAGAAATGGTGTTTTTAAATCCTTCGGGAGGTGCAATTGCAATGTTTAGTACAGTGCGTGTTGTTTTTGCAGGACCCAATTTCCTTTTAAATCAAGAGTTTTACAAAGCATTGGAAACACAAGTAGGAGGCAAAATGCCAACCTTGGGTGATTTGTATTACGATATGAAAAACACTTCAGTTGGAACTTCGTTGAACAGTAGAAACTTTACATTGATTGGTGATCCTGCTTTGCGTTTAGCATATCCAAAGCATAAAATTTCAACAGATTCTATCAATGCTGTTGCAGTTACTGCTTTTTCGTTGGATACCATCAGAGCGTTATCGACTATAACTATAAGCGGTTTTGTGCGAGATAAAAACAATGCTGTGCTAACAAGCTATAATGGAATTTTATATCCTACTGTTTTTGATAAATCTCAAAATGTAAATACGTTATCAAACGATGGGTCAGCAACACCACCTTTTACATTTAAATTACAAAAAAATATTTTATACAAAGGGAAAGTAAGTGTTGTTAATGGTTATTTCAGTTACACATTCATTGTTCCTAAAGATATTTTATACAATTATGGTATTGGCCGAATTAGTTATTATGCTCAAAATGGATCAGAGGATGGAGCAGGTTATTATGAAAAAATTATAATTGGTGGAACGGATAGCAATGCACCTTTGGACAGCAAAGGGCCTGATGTGAGTTTGTATTTAAATGATGATAAGTTTGTATTCGGAGGAATTACGGATGAAACACCCGATTTGTTTGCAAAAATAAAAGATGATAATGGAGTTAATACAGTTGGAAATGGTATCGGTCATGATATTACTGCAATTCTTGATGCCAATACCGAAAGTTCGATTGTGCTGAATGATTATTATCAGGCCGATTTGAACAGTTATAAAACAGGTACAATTCGCTACCCTTTTTCTACAATTTCAGAAGGACAACATTCTTTAACGTTGAAGGTATGGGATGTATATAATAACTCTTCTCAAACCTACACGGAATTTGTGGTTGCAAAATCTGCAGATATGGCACTAAGTCATGTGTTAAATTATCCAAATCCATTTACTACAAAAACGCAATTCTATTTTGAACACAATCAATGTTGTCAGACATTAGAGGTAGAATTGCAGATTTTTACAATATCAGGTAAGCTGGTAAAAACAATAACCGATTTTGTTACAGCCGAAGGCAATCGTTCGAATCCAATTAATTGGGATGGCAGAGATGATTTTGGTGATAAAATAGGAAAGGGTGTTTATATTTATCGTTTGAAAGTAAAAAATAGTATGGGTAGTTCAGCAGAGCAAATAGAAAAGCTTGTAATTTTAAATTAATTAGTACTTTAGCAATCCTAAAAAAATAGTCGGATGAATTATTTTAATAAATATAGTATTTGTGCAGTAGCAACATTGTTTACAATTTCAGTTGGTAATACTATTGTTGCACAGTCAAATCAAAATCAACGAGCAAACGAGGTTCAATTAAATACAATTACTACTGCCGTTCCATTTTTATTGATCACGCCAGATTCGCGTGCAGGTGGTATGGGTGATGTAGGGGTTGCATCCTCTCCTGATGTAAATTCTATACATTGGAATGCATCTAAGTTGGCATTTGTAGATAAAAAAATAGGTATTGGTGTTTCGTATACACCTTGGTTAAGAGCCTTGGTGCCAGATATTAATTTGGCATACTTGTCGGGTTATTACAAAACCAAAAAGAGAGGTACAATTGCAGCATCCTTGCGTTATTTTTCATTAGGTGATATCACCTTTACAGATAATAATGGAAATACGACTGGTCAATTTAGACCGAATGAATTTGCATTTGATATTGCTTATGGTGTAAAATTATCAAAAACATTTTCTGCAGGTGGTGCTGTACGTTTTGTGAATTCAAACCTTACAGGTGGTGCTTTGGTGGAAGGTTCGCAAACAAAAGCAGGAAGATCAATTGCTGTGGATGTTTCTGCAACTTACAGAAATGAAAAAATAAAATTACAGGATAAAAAAGCAATTGCTACTGTAGGATTAAATATTTCTAATATTGGAAATAAAATGTCGTATTCCGACAGAGGTGGAAAAAACAGTGCAAATTTTATTCCTATCAACATGCGTTTAGGAGCAGGATTAGCAGTTCAGTTGGATGACTATAACAGCATTGCGATTATGGCAGATATCAATAAATTATTGGTTCCTACGCCTCCAGTTTATCAGTTAGATACAAACGGTGCCGTTGTTTATAAAGGTGGAGAGCCAGTTATTTTATCTGGTAAAGATCCAAACAGAGGTGTAGCAGAAGGAATGTTTGGTTCATTCAGCGATGCACCAGGTGGTAGCAAAGAAGAGTTGAGAGAAATTAATTATTCGGTAGGATTAGAATATTGGTACAATCATTTGTTTGCTGTTCGTATGGGGTATTTTTATGAGCATCCTACAAAAGGAAATCGTCAGTACTTCACATTAGGAGCTGGTGTAAAATACAATGTATTCGGATTGGATTTTGCATATCTGATACCTACACAACAACGTAATCCTTTAGAAAACACTTTACGCTTTACACTCACATTCGACTTTGATGCATTCAAAGCACAGAATGATGAGAAAGCTGAATAAAAAAACGTCCCGCAATTAGCGGGATTTTTTTTGAATAACAAAAGATAATAATTCATTATGAAAATAAAAGTAGGATTTGGTTTTGATGTACATCAATTACAAGAGGGAAGAGATTTGTGGTTGGGTGGTGTAAAGTTAGATGCAGTAAAAGGAGCGCTCGGACATTCAGATGCTGATGTGTTAATTCATGCTATCTGTGATGCTTTGTTAGGTGCTGCAGGTATGCGTGATATCGGTTTTCATTTTCCAGATACATCTGGAGAATTTAAAGGAATTGATAGTAAAATTTTATTAAAACGTGTTGTTGAATTATTGAAGAAAGAAAACTACTCGATAGGAAATATTGATTGTTCGTTGGTATTAGAAAAACCGAAAATAAATCCACACATTGAAGTGATGAAAGAAACTCTTGCAATGGTAATGGGAATCGATAAAACGGATATTGGAATAAAAGCAACCACCAATGAAAAGTTGGGTTATGTAGGCCGGGAAGAAGGCGTTTGCGCATATGCAGTTGCATTAATACAAAAAGGCTAATGAAATTTCATTAGCCTTTTTCTTTTTTAAACAGCAACCGCTGCTTTGATATGTGGATGAGGATCGTATCCTTCTAATGCGAAATCTTCGAATTTAAATCCGAAAATATCTTTTACTTCAGGGTTGATTTTTAGTGTTGGTAATTTTCTAAAATCACGACTTAGCTGAAGCTTTGCTTGATCGATGTGATTCGAGTAGAGATGTGCATCGCCAAGTGTATGAATAAATTCACCAGGTTTTAGATTGCATACTTGAGCCATCATTAGAGTTAAAATTGCGTACGATGCAATGTTAAAAGGAACACCTAAAAAGATATCTGCACTGCGTTGATACAGCTGACAACTCAATTTTCCATCGGCTACATAAAATTGAAAAAAAGCATGGCAGGGTGGCAATTTCATTTTGTCGATTTCGCCAACATTCCAAGCGCTTACAATCATTCGTCTGCTATCTGGATTTGTTTTTATCTGGTTTACAACTTGTGTTATTTGGTCAATGGTCCTTCCATCCGCAGCTTGCCAACTGCGCCATTGAGAGCCATAAACAGGTCCCAAGTTTCCGTTTTCATCTGCCCATTCATCCCAAATGCTTACGCCATTATCTTTTAAATATTTGATATTGGTTTCACCTTTCAGGAACCAAAGTAATTCATGTAAAATTGATTTTAAATGCAGTTTTTTAGTTGTAAGCATAGGAAAGCCATCTTGTAAATCGAATCGCATTTGGTAGCCAAATACACTGATGGTGCCCGTTCCAGTTCTGTCGGTTTTAGTTGCTCCAATGTCCAACACATGTTGCATTAAATCGTGATATTGTTTCATTGTTTGAATTTAAACGATTAAAAGAATGAATTAGATAATAATTATTCTGTATTCTATTTTGTATAACAAAAGTAGAAAATGGACAAATTGTAGCAGAGAATTACAAGCTCAAGTTTTACAATTTATATCAACAAAAGCTATTAGTGGCTAACAGACTCTAGTTCTTTCGGATTGTGTTTATGCTTGAAGAGAACAGCAAATGCAATTGCAATTATTAGCGCATAAATGGCAAATGAAAGCCAGATGGTGTGCCAGTCTTTTATACCATTGGATACAAAATATTTGTTGATAATCCAGCCACTTGCATAGCTTCCGAAAACAGCACCAAAACCATTTGTCATCATCATGAACAAGCCCTGAGCACTTGAGCGAATTTTAGAATCGGTAGACGTTTCGATAAACAAAGATCCTGAGATATTAAAGAAATCGAAAGCCATTCCATAAACAACACACGACATAATAATCATCCACAATCCACCGGATGGATCGCCATAGGCAAAAAAGCCAAATCGTAATACCCAAGCTAGCATAGAAAACAACATTACTTGTTTGATCCCAAATCGTTTTAAAAAGAATGGAATGGCCAAGATGAATAGCGTTTCTGATATTTGAGAAATGGACATGATGATTGTTGAATATTTTACAACAAAAGAATCTGCATATTCCGGAATTGTTTTAAAGTCAGATAGGAATGTGTCACCATACATGTTTGTAAGCTGTAAGGCTGCACCAAGGAACATCGAGAAGATGAAAAACAAGGCTATTTTATAGGTTCCAAAAAGCTTAAATGCATCCAAGCCTAGCTTTTGGGCCAATGTAGCATCTTTAGAAATGAGTTTTTGAGGGGGACATTTTGGTAAAAAGAATGAGTAAATACCAAGTGTAATTGCCGCAATGGCTGAAATGTAAAACATGCCAGCAGATGCTTTGCTACCAGAAAGATTGGTTGTCCACATGGCAGCAATAAAACCAATTGTTCCCCACACACGAATAGGAGGAAAAACTTTAATTACATCAAAATTATGTGTTTTAAGAATAGTATATGCAATTGAATTGGATAATGAAATGGTGGGCATGTAACAAATCATTGCTGCAAAAATTACCCAAAAGAATGAAGTTGGAGTTGTTACAAAAGGAATACAACAAAGTAATAAACCTCCAAGTATATGCAAAATGCCATATAATCTTTCTGCATTCATCCATTTGTCGGCAATAATTCCAGTAAGAGCAGGCATAAAAATAGACGAAATGCCTAAGGTTGAGAAGATGGCTCCAAATTCATCAAAGCTCCAATGTTTTGTTTCAAAACAATAATTACCAACGGTAATAAGCCAAGCGCCCCACACAAAAAACTGAAGAAAACTCATTAATGTAAGGCGAATCTTAATACTCATGGGCTTCTTTTTTGTTTAGTAAAAGTAATTGTTGGAGTTGTATTCTACTTTTAGAAACGATGAAACGAATTCGTTAAATCAGTCTAAGATTTTTTCCGATTATTTAATTCATCACGAATATGAGATGCTTTTTCATAATCTTCATCATTAAGAGCAGCATCTAATAATTGTTTTAATTCTTCGGTTGATTTTCGAACATAATCGTTCGCATCTGGTTCCATTAAATCATCGATTTCAGCACCTTCGTTAGCAGGAGCAATTGTTTCGTCATCTAATAAAATTCCGGCTTGAGATAATATGAATTCGTAGGTGTTTATTGGGCAATTGAATCGAACAGCAAGTGCAATGGCATCAGAAGTACGAGCATCAATTTCTACTTCTTTGCCATCGCCAGTACATACAATTTTGGCAAAGAAAATACCTTCCACTAAATTGTAAATGATTACTTCATTTACTTCAATGTTAAAACCTTCTGCAAAGCTTTTGAATAAATCATGAGTAAGTGGACGACTTGGTGTCATCTTTTCGAGCTCAATGGCAATTGCTTGAGCTTCAAAACCGCCAATGATAATTGGTAGTCTGCGTTTGCCTTTTGCTTCACCCAAAACAAGTGCGTATGCACCTGTTTGAGTTTGGCTATATGATAATCCTACAATTTCTAATTTAACTTTTTTCACTACAGAAAAATTTCAAGTAAATCTCACTCATCTTATCCTATGTCTAAAATACGAATAAATCGTAAACTGACAATTTTAGTTATGGTTTGCTTTAAAGTTTTTTACTGCAGCCACTAATTTTGGAACAATATCAAATGCATCACCAACAATACCGTAATCAGCCGATTTAAAGAAAGGAGCTTCTTTATCAGAATTGATTACAACAATTGTTTTACTTCCATTAACACCAGCTAAATGTTGGATTGCTCCAGAAATACCAATTGCAATGTATAAGTTTGGACGGATTGCAACACCTGTTTGACCAACGTGTTCGTGGTGTGGACGCCAGTGCATATCAGCAACCGGACGAGAGCAAGCTGTTGCTGCACCTAATTCTTTTGCTAATTCTTCAACCATTCCCCAGTTTTCAGGACCTTTTAAACCGCGACCAGCAGAAACAACTAATTCAGCATCAGGCAAGTTTAATTCGGTTGTTACTTTTTTAACTTCTTTTACTTTGATTGGTGAATTAACAGCATCAAGGTTTACTGCAAAGTCAGCAACTTCAGCAGTACCTTCTGTTAGTTCAACTGGAAAAGAATTTGGTAATAAGGAGATGATTTTTTTAGCAGAGTTAATTGCGTATACTGCAGTTGCTTTACCAGAGAATACATTTTTCTTTACAGTTAATGCATCACCTGAAATAGTTGGATTATCAACAGCTCCAGCAACAATGCCTGCTTTTAATTTAGCAGCCAAACGAGGTGCAATTTCTTTTCCTGTAAAGTCGTGAGAGAAGATAATTACCGTTGCATTTTCAGCTGTAGCAGCTTGCTCAATAGCAGCTGTTAAATACATGCCATCTAAGCCTGATAATTTATCATTTTTAAGTTTTAATACTTTTTTTGCACCTGCTTTTCCAAGCTCTGCAACATCTGCGTCACCAACAATAACTGCTGTAACAGATGTGTTTAATTGTGTTGCAATGCGGCTTCCGTAATTAACGGCTTCTAAGGAAGATTTTTTGATTTTGCCTTTTGCTATTTCTGTATATACTAGAACTGACATGTGTTTCGAGTTTAATAGTTTAAATAAAATTAGATTGCTTTTGCTTCGTTGTGTAACAACTCAATTAATTTTTCAGGAGTTGAAGCATCGATAAATTTACATTCTGTACGACCTTTTGCTAATTCGTAAGAGGTAATGCTTGTTAATTTATCAGTAGCAACTGCTGGTACAACTTGTAATGGTTTTGTACGAGCACTCATAATTCCTTTCATGTTTGGAATACGTTGCTCAGCCATTCCTTTATTAGCTGAAAGTACTAATGGTAAAGCACATTCAACAACTTCAGTTCCACCATCAATATCATGCTCAATGGTTGCAACACCAGCAGCAACTTCTAATTTAGTTGCTAATGAAACATATGGTAAGTTCATTAATTCAGCCAACATAGCACCAACCATTGAACCATTGTAGTTGATTGTTTCTTTACCAGCCATGATTAAATCAAATCCTTTGTCCTTTGCAAAAGCAGCAATTTGTTCAGCAACTGCAAACGCATCGTTTGGCTCAGCGTCAATACGAACTGCATCATCAGCACCAATAGCTAATCCTTTACGGATAGTAGCTTCGCTATCAGCTGCACCAACGTGAAGAATAGTAACATTTCCACCTTGTGCTTCTTTTAATTCTAATGCGCGCACTAAAGCGTACCACTCATCGTAAGGGTTGATTACAAATTGAACGCCTGCTGCATTAAAAGTGCTGTTATCTGCCGAAAAAGCAATTTTAGTGGTTGTATCAGGCACATTGCTTATACAAACTAATATTTTCATCTTTTATCTAGTTTTAAGTGATTTTTAAACGAAGCGCAAATTTAACAATATCTGCGGTAAAAAAAAATGAATTTTTGAGGAGTTTTGGACTCCTAAAAATGCAGGAAAAACCTAAAAAAGAAAGGTTTGGTAGTTTTCAATAAAATCCTTACTTTTGACTCTCTATACAAGGCTTAAGCTTAGATAGATTACTACCTCAAAAATAATTTTAGATGGAATACAATACAAGTCTGCCAAAGATGATTATCCCCGAATATGGCAGAAACATTCAGAAAATGATTGATTTTGCAGTTACGGTTGCAGATAAAGAAGAAAGAAACAAAGTGGCAAGAGCCATTATTGATGTAATGGGGCAGTTAAATCCTCATTTGCGTGATGTAACCGATTTTAAGCATAAACTTTGGGATCATTTATTTATAATTTCAGAATTTAAGTTGGATGTGGATTCGCCTTATCCGAGACCAACACCTGAAACATTTCAGACAAAACCTGAATTGTTGAAATACCCTAGTAATGATATTCGTTACAAACATTATGGTAAAACCGTTGAACGTATTATTGAAAAAGCAAAAGAATATCCTGAAGGTGATGAACGTAATGCATTGGTGGAGCAAATTGCTAACTTAATGAAGCGTTCTTATTTAAACTGGAATAGAGACAGTGTGAATGATGAAGTGATTTTAAAACAATTAAGTGAATTGTCGAAAGGGCAGCTTAAATTGGCAGATAATAGTAGTTTAAGAAGCACACAAGCATTTGTTCCTCGAAATAACAACCAGCAACAACGTAGCGGTGACCGTGACAAAAAACGAGTTCATAATAACAATGGTGGTAAGCAGAATAATAACAATAATCCTCATCGTCATAAAAACAACAACAACCAAAACTTTAAGCGTAAACCGTTTTAGTTTAATTGAGTTGTAAGCATAAAAAAACCTTCCAGATGTGGAAGGTTTTTTTATTTGTACTTATTGAAGATTATTTTTTTACTTCAGCAGTAGTTGCTCCTTTTTTGCAGCAAGATTTTGCTTCGCCACCTTTAGCTTCACCAGAACATGCTTTAGCTTCAGCTCCTTTAGCTTCGCCAGAACAAGCTTTAGCGCTGCCTTCTTTTTTACAACAAGCTTTTTCTTCTTTTTTCTTTTTGTCATCACCTTTTTTCTCTTCACCACCTAAAGTGATTACAGAAGTGTTGTTGATAGATGCAATTGAAGCTGCTGAAGAAGCACCAACAATTCCTGTGAATGCTAACAATAAAAATAATTTTTTCATGGATATGGGTTTTAAATTTGTTTTCGGTTTAATTACACAATAAAAGTACCAAAAAATGAATTATTTACGAAATTTTGGGTCTTAATAATTGTTAAAATCTAGTTAAATGTAGCAATAACGGTTTCATTTCCTCTCACTTTTTGCTCTAAACTTACTTTTACTTTTACGGTAGTTGGTAATAGTAAATCTACTCGAGAGCCAAATTTAATGAAGCCAAACTCACTTCCTTGCGTTGCAACATCACCATCTTTACAGTAATATACAATTCTACGTGCTAATGCTCCAGCTATTTGACGGAACAATACCTCTTGTCCGTTTTTGTGCTGAACTACCACCGTTGTGCGTTCGTTATCGGTTGATGATTTTGGATGCCAAGCAACTAAAAATAATCCAGGATGGTATTTTGCATATTTTACAATTCCACCAATTGGGAAACGGTTAACATGCACATTAATTGGCGACATGAAAATGGAAATTTGTAAACGCTTTTCGTTAAAGTATTCAGTTTCCATTACTTCTTCAATTACAACCACTTTCCCATCAGCAGGTGCAGTAATGGTGTTGTCGTCAATGATGATTTTACGAGCAGGATTTCTGAAAAATTGTAAAATGGTTACTAATAGAAATGCTGACAAGGCATACCCTAACCAAAGTACAATTGCATAATCGCTAGCAAAATAATGTGTTAAAAAATTGATGATAGCAACAACTATAATCGTTAAAATTATGGATGGGTAACCTTCTTTGTGAATCATTTTATTTTTATTTGTTGGTGCAAAAATAACAATCCTTTCTAATAATTAGGCATTTGCTTTTAGAATGTTCTGCTTTTTTAGTTGTTCAATTATTTTTGTGAGTTCTTCTTCTTTCTGAGTGCCAATTAATAACTGTTTGTTGTTTTTCAAAATTAGTTGAAGGCCTTTGTTGCCCATAGTGTTGTATGCTTTGCCATTTCTGAAGCTATAACGAATGCCCCAACCCCCATATTCAAAAAGTGGTTTGTATTCGCGTACATAACAGTCTTGGATTTCACTCCATTCAATTGTTTTCATTTTAAAATGAAAAGGGATAAAACGATAGCTGATTCCTGTTTGATTGATTTCCGTTTTTAGGGTGAACGAAAAAAGTAATAATGCTGTTACTGAAACAGCTACAAGGCCACCGAGAGTGCTAGAGAGTGTTGCTGAGTTTGAAAAATCGGGTGGTGAGTTGTAAAGTGCTATAATGGAACTCACAAAAGGGATAAGTAAGATTAACCAAATCCACCATTGTTTGAATTTTTGTGTTTCGATGAAGTAAATCATGTTGTTGATTTTTTTGACAAAATTACCTAAAAAACAAATGCGCTTGTTTTTAATCGTGTATTGATTTTCACTCTATCTTTGTAGTAAATACATTCGCTAATGCAAAAAATAAAAGTAGCCATCAATGGTTTTGGTAGAATAGGCAGAGTTACATTTCGTATTCTTCTTGAACGTTCCAATATAGAAGTAGTTGCAATAAATGATTTAACGGATAGCAAAACACTTGCTCATTTGTTAAAATACGATTCTGTTCATCGTGGAATAAATGCAGAAGTTAGTTCAGAAGAAAAAGCAATTATTGTTAATGGGAAGCGAATTGTAATTTATGCTGAAAAGGATCCTGCTAATTTACCTTGGAAAGAATTAGGAATTGATGTGGTGATTGAATCGACCGGTTTTTTCTTAGATAGAGAAACAGCAGGAAAACACATAAGAGCAGGTGCAAAAAAAGTAATTATTTCGGCTCCACCAAAAACAGATGATATCAAAACTGTTGTGCTTGGTATCAATGATGAAATATTATTAGCTGATGATTTGATTATATCAAATGCTTCGTGTACAACAAATTGTGCTGCGCCCATGATAAAAGTGTTGGATGAAAATTGGGGTGTTGAAGATGGGTACATTACTACTGTGCATTCTTATACCGGTGATCAACGTTTACACGATGCACCACACAAAGATTTGCGCAGAGCGCGTGCAGCTGCAATGTCGATTGTGCCGACATCAACAGGTGCAGCAAAAGCAATTACAAAAATATTCCCTCATCTTAAAGGTAAGTTAGGTGGTTGTGGAATGCGTGTTCCCGTTCCTGATGGTTCCTTAACCGACATTACATGTGTACTTACAAAACCAGTAACGGTAGATGAAATAAATGCAGCATTTAAAAAAGCGGCAGCAACAAATTTGAAAGGCATTCTGCAATACACCGAGGATCCAATTGTATCCGTTGATATAATTGGTAATCCCAATTCGTGTATTTATGATGCAGAGTTTACTTCTGTTGTTGGTAATTTAATTAAAGTAATTGGATGGTACGACAATGAGTATGGATACTCCAGCAGGCTAGCCGATTTAATAACGAAGATTCATCATTAACAAAAATCCCCTTCATTTTGAAGGGGATTTTTGTTTTTAAATTTTTGCTAAAGCTTGTTCAATGTCGGCAATGATATCTTCGTAATGTTCTACACCAACAGATAATCGAATCATTTTCTCAGTTAAATTCATTTTCTTTTTCAAGTCATCATTCACTGGAGTATGTGTCATAGAGTAAGGATGCTCAGCTAATGATTCCGTACTTCCTAAACTCACTGCAAGTTTAATTAGTTTCATTGCATTTAATACTTTAAATGCTTGTTTTTCTCCACCTTTTACATCAAAGCTAATCATAGCACCTGGCGATAAACATTGTGTTTTGTATGTGTTGTATTGTTTGTCACCTTTTTTCAAAAGACCTAAGTAATATACTTTTTCAACTTTTGGATGTTTGTCTAACCAAGCAGCCACTTTTTTTGCATTTTCTGCTTGTACGGTCATTCGCATTTTTAGCGTTTCTAAACTTCTCATCAATAACCAACCAGTATTAGGAGAGGCCATTGTTCCCATGATGCTACGGAATGATTTTACGCGTTTCATCAATTCCTTAGATCCTACACAAGCTCCAGCAATTACATCGCTATGGCCACCAATGTATTTAGTAGCTGAATATAATACCAAATCAAAACCATGTTTTAATGGGTGTGAAAAAACTGGTCCTAGGAATGTATTGTCGATAGCGGTTATTACTTTTTTATCCTTTGTAGAATGTTTTTTAGCAATCTCCACACACATTTTCATGTCAATTAAATCATTGGTCGGATTTGCTGGACTTTCAATAAAAATCATTGCTAAGTTTTTTGCTTTGCCTGTAGCTTCTATCATTTCTATGATTTCTGCTTTTGATTGGTTGGGCATAAATCCAATGCTGTGGATTCCAAACTTTAATAATATGTGTTTAAAGAAATGATCAGAACCACCATAAATAGGTTCACTGTGAAGCAATAAATCTCCTGGTTTTAGTAACTCTAAAACTGTTGTACTAATAGCAGCCATACCACTTTCAAATACAGCGCCATCTTCAGCTTCATCCCATAAACACAAACGGTCTTCGAGTATTTCTAAATCGGGATTGTTGATACGACTATAAATTAATCCAACTTCTTCCTTTGGTTTTAGATTTCTTTTTCCATAGGCAACTTCAAAAAAAGATTTGCCTTCTTCTGCTGTTTTGAATACAAAAGTAGATGTTTGGAAAATAGGACATTTTACTGCGCCTTCTGATAATTCTGGCTTGTAGCCATAACTCATCATTAAACTTTCGGGACGCATTTTAGCTGCAGTTGATTTCTTTTTTGACATAGGGTTGAGGCTTTTAGTTCATTCAAAGTTACTTTTCGTTTTAGTTATTTCTTAAATAATTGATATATTTGGATAATTAAACTTTTATAATTGTTTATTGTAGATAAATAAACTTTAAAATGATTATAATCTTAACGTTTTTAGAAAAATAAACTACCGTGGAAAAGTTAGACAAGCTGGATAAACAAATATTAAAACTGCTTCAAAAAGATTGTTCGTTGAATACGAAACAAATTGCTGATAAAGTAGGGTTGACAATTACACCAACGTATGAGCGCATTAAGCGAATGGAAAAGACAGGAGTAATTGAAAATTATGTTGCCTTATTAAATAAAGAAAAGATTGGAAAGTCGTTAATGATTTTTTGTAATGTTTCTTTGCAATTGCATTCAAAACCTTTGTTAAAGCGATTTGAGCAAACAGTTGTAAAATTTGACGAGGTAATGGAATGTTACCATACAGCAGGAACATTCGATTATTTATTAAAAATTGTTGCAACAGATATGAATAATTATCAAGACTTTATTACAAACAAATTGGCAGCATTAGAGAATATATCGCACGTACAAAGTTCGTTTGTAATGACAGAGGTAAAGTATAAAACGGAAATACGTTTGGATTAGTCTTCTTCTTCAAATTCTAATTCCGCATCCTTTTCCCAAATCTCCATTTCGCAGGGTTTGCAGTTGAATTTAAGTTTGTACTCATTTTCTCCATGTTTTAATACCAATGGCTCCACTACTTTTTCGCCCATGGTAGCACGCTGGTATTTTGCACATTTCCCAAGTTCATACTTAACGCAATATTTGGTGGTCATTACACGCGACTTGCCTGGATCCCATTGCAACTCAAATGCTTTTTCAATCTCCGTTACACCATGGCGTTTGTAAAATGTACGTGCTAATTGATTCGCCACATTGTAGGTGAAATCTAATTTTGTAAAAGGGTAGGGGTGATCTGTTTTTGTAATTTGAAATTCATCACGATGATATTCTTTTATTCTGGTATCGATTAATTGTTCTAATACAACTCTTCTTAATTCATTTATTTTAGAAGTAGGTAAAAACCAGTTTTTGGAAAATACAACTTCTATAGCATCCACAATAAATGGAGTATTTCCTGTTTTTGAAAGATTTTTTTTGAAGGTGTTTTCAATTGCATCTTCGTTTTTTGCAAGTTCTTTTTCTGTTTTTAACGATGAAACACTTTCATGTCCATCTTCATCAATTGCTTTTAATTCAAAACCATCGTTCGTTTCAGAAAATATCAGTTTTACGCTAATTTTACGAATAGCACTATCTTCACGTTCAACGAGTCTATTAAATGTGGCATCGGAGTTTCTAAAAATGAGTGTGCCTAGTTTAACCGGTTTAAAGCTATTGGGTACAACCACATTGTTTACAATGGTATTTATTTGCAAACCATCTGAAACTCCTTCTTCATTGATAAAATAAAGTCCATCACCATTGTTTAGTTTTTCGTAATTCTCGATTACGTAACCATTGGGTTTTATTTCTAATAATTTACCAATTAATTGTCCTTGCGATTTAGGACTTTCCCAAGAGCCAATTTTCTCGGTACGTTTGTTTACAAAGTAATCGGTATAACCTCTGTTAAAACTTCGATCCATTTCTGCTTCAAAGTTGTAAAAAGTTTTTCCGGAAGAAGCTTTTTGGTACTTATCGTTGTTTTCTAAAAATGCATCTAATTTTTTTCGTAAAAAGGAAGTGTTGTTTTTTACATATACTATGTCTTTTAATCGACCTTCAATTTTAAAGGAAGTAATTCCTGCTTCAATCAAATTGGGTAATTGGTCGCTTAGGTCTAAATCCTTTATAGAAAGTAAATGACTATTTGCAATTAGTGTTTTTCCTGTTCCATCAACCAAGTTGTAAGGCAGACGGCAGTTTTGAGCACAAGAACCTCTGTTTGCACTGCGTTCTCCATTTGCAATACTCATATAACAATTTCCACTGAAAGAAACACAAAGAGCTCCTGAAACAAAAAACTCTAATTCAACATCTGTTGCATTGCTGATGTCTTTGATTTGATCAAGATTTAATTCTCTGGCCAAAACAACACGTTTCATTCCTGCATCTTTTAAGAATTTCACATGTTGAGGATCTCTGTTGTTTGCTTGTGTGCTTGCATGAATTACGATTGGAGGTAAATCCATTTCCATGATAGCCATGTCCTGAACAATCAATGCATCCACACCAATATGATACAATTCGTGAATTAAATTTTTACAATCCTCCAATTCATTGTCGTACAAAATGGTATTAATAACAACAAATACTTGCGCTTTAAATAAATGAGCATATTTTACTAATTCTTCAATATCTTCTACTGAATTTGTTGCATTTGAACGTGCGCCAAATTGAGGTGCTCCAATATATACTGCATCAGCACCAGCATTAATGGCTGCCATGCCTTGTACTAAGTTTTTTGCTGGTGAAAGAATTTCAATTTTCTTTTTCATGTAAAGTATACTATATATGTTCTAGCTAATTATTTTGTATTGTCAAGAATTTAGAAGTGGTGGCTCCGGCAGGAATCGAACCTGCATCAAAAGTTTAGGAAACTTCTATTCTATCCATTGAACTACGGTGCCAATTTTAAGTGTATTTTTTTAATTCGAGTGTGTTACCATCAAATACAGCATATGTGTTGTAGTTTACCCATTCTCCTAAATTTATATATCTGCTATTTTCTTTTAGTTTTATATCTAATGGTAAATGGCGGTGGCCGAAAATAAAGTAGTCAAAATGTTTTTTTTGCAATACTTCTTTTGCATATACAACTAACCATTCATTTTCTTCTCCAGTAAATTTTTCATCTTCAGGTCCATTACTTAGTCGGCTTTTGCGCGACCAATAGTTTGCCATTCCAATCCCGAAGTTAGGATGAATGCGTGCAAATAGCCATTGGCAAAATTTATTGGCAAAAACTTTTTTGATAAACTTATAACCTTTGTCGCCAGGTCCTAAACCATCGCCATGACCCAAATAGAATGTTTTTCCGTTGTATGCTTTTTCAATTGGCTCACGATAAATGGTAACCCCAATTTCTTTTGGCAAATAATCAAACATCCACATATCGTGATTCCCTGTAAATATGGTAACAGGTATTCCCGAATCGGTTAGTTCAGCAATCTTTCCAAGAATTCGAATAAATCCTTTTGGTGCAGCATGTTTGTATTCAAACCAAAAGTCGAACAAGTCGCCCATTAAATAAATTTCTTGAGCATCCTTTTGTATTTCATCCAGCCATTTAACAATCAGTTTTTCGCGAGCTAAACTTTTTTCGTAGCTCGGAACACCTAAGTGAAAATCGGATGCAAAATATATTTTCTTACCTGTTTGCAATTAAAGTTCTAGTTTTCTAATTAAATCAAATGGATTAATCAAATTCAAATTTAAGGTAAAGCGAATAGTTTCTTCGTATTTAATTCCATTCGCTTTTTTGTAATCTTGAAAATCTTTTGAAATTATTAAAGGGAAATAAATTTCAAATACATTTTTTCTTAATGATAAACAAACCCCAGCATTGTATAAAATACTTTCATTTAAAATGCCATCGGCTCCTGTTGTTCCAATATCTGCATACAGGTTAATTGGAATTTTCATGTTTCCTAGCGATGATTTTAAATTCAGAGAAGCAATCCATTCTGACGACTGTCCGATTGGTGAATAAAATTTGAATGCACCTTCTTTTTCAGAGAATTGATTTGCTAAAATTCCATCTGTTTCAGTTCGTCCTAGATAAATATTGTCGTACAAATAATCTTGATAGCCTCTGAAACCACTTAAGCGAAAGCGATAGGCGCCAGCATTTGCTTTGCTTGTTCCAATAAATGTTCCTGCAAAAAAGCGAACATCAAAACTTTTGTTTTTGTTTTTGAATTTGTAGGAATAATTAGCTGTTAACGACAATTTTGAAAATTCACCATTGTTAAATCCTGAAACAGCATTCAGTTGTTTTCCGTATTGATAATTTAAGCTTATGCTGTAGGGTGTAATCGTATTGTTGTTGCTTAGGGTATATGTTAGTTCGTTGTAATTATACGATAAGGTGTCGTACGAATAAATAGCAGGTGTGACATCATAATTTCCTTTGTAGGTATCTTTAATGATGGAAATGTTACGATAACGAATGTTGTTTTTTATTTTATTTCTTGCACTGGATTTTTTAAAATCAATGTTTATTTCTGGTGCAATTTTATTGAAGTTCATGTCCAATGGGTTGTTTGAGTATGCATATCGAGTGCCAGTAACTCCAATTGAAATTTTTTGAAATAAATTATTTTTAGGTAGGATGTTGTAAGCAATGTGTCCGTAACCAGCAAAGTCGTTTGTGGTATAGCTATACATTGGCATTAATTCAAATTCAAACTTTTTTTGTGGAAGTAAATTGTTGTACAATGCTAATCCAAACATCCATTTATTATAGTTGTTCCAGCCAGCAACTGGTGTCCAAAATAATTGTGTTTTATCAGGATTGTCTAAGCTACCTAAAAACTGAATTTTAAGTGGTTCTGTTTTTTTGAACAATCCTTTTGTTTTGATTTTATTATTGTTTCTGTTTATTTCTGGACTCACCTGATTGTAATCTATTTTGAAATAATCTACTTCGGACGATGGAAATGTTAAAGACTGTTTGCCTTTGAAACCATCGTAGGTAACTTCGCCTACAATTTTATTGTTTTTTATGCCTTGTATAATTACTGGTGCTTTTGTTTCTCCTGTATTTTTAACTAAAATATTGTATGATCCATCAGCGTTGTGTTTTACTTTACTTGCTTTGTAATCTAATTTTTTTGTCGAATTAACTAAGTCGTTAAAGAACCAATCTAAGTTTTTACCACTTACAGTTTCTAAGACCGTTTTAAAATCGTTTGGTTGTGGGTGTTTGAAGTGCCATTGGTTAAAATATTCTTGCATGGCTTTATTCATGGTTTCTTCCCCTAAATAGGCCATTAAATAATCCATAACCACAGCCGTTTTTGAATAAACAATTCCGGCATAGTTTATTTCTGTATAGTCATAAGAAGGCGTTTCTATTGGTTGGTCTTCATTTTTTGCTCCAGAAATAAGGTATGTTAAATAGTATTGAATGTGTTGTTTGTAACTACTCAAATCAAATACTTTTCCAATAGGGCCATTTGCCATGTCACCAATTAATTTTCTATCAGGATATTTTGTGCGGATGTAACGCAATTCATTGAAGGAGTTTAAACCTTCATCCATCCAAGGATGAACACGCTCGTTAGAGCCAAGCATTCCATAAAACCAATTGTGGCCAACTTCATGTGTAATTACAACATCCAATTGGAATGCATTACCAGATGCTCCGATAACAGTAATGTTTGGGTATTCCATCCCGCCACCAGCACTGATAGTGCCATCGACAGCAGTACAATGTTTGTATGGATAATCTCCATTCCACAATGAATAATAATAGATTGCATCATTCATGTATTTGATCGAATTTTTCCAAAGATTTCCTTCTGAATTCGTAAACATTACCCAAGTAGTAACCGTGTTTTTTGTATGAGGAGTAATTACTTCACCTTTAAGAACGTGGTAACGTTTATCGCAAAACCAAGCAAAGTCATGTACATTTGATTGTTTGAAGTGTAATGTTTTTGTTGCGCTGTCTGATTTTGGAAAAGATAAATCGCTTGCATCAAATTTTTCAATTGCTTCGGTTGCTCTTACATTTTCTTCTAACCACTTTAACTCTTCTTCGCCATCTACTAAATCGCCAGTTGCACCTAAAACATAATTTTTAGGAACAATGATTTGTACGTCAAAACTTCCAAACTCAGAATAAAATTCTCCTTGATTTAGGTAAGGCATGTAGTTCCATCCATTTTTATCATATACTGCGGGCTTTGGATACCATTGTGTAATTTGATACGATTGTCCGATATGACCAAGTCGAGAGAATTCTCCTGATGGAATCTTTACATGGAATGGAGTGCTTATGTTTAATTTTTCCCCACTTTTCAAGGGTTCGTTTAAGGTAATTTTGCAAATATCAATACTGTCTTTTAGTAATTCCCATTTTACTGATTTTGTGTTTACTTTGAAATCTAATAAATCAATGTATCCTCTTTCTTCGTCTTTTGCATAATACAATTTTGTGTCACCATTTTCAACTTGTTGCTTTACAAGTGCAGTGGTATTGTCTTTGTATGCATTTGGCCAAAGGTGCATGTAAATAACATTCAACGTTTGAGGAGAATTATTTTTGTATTCAATAATAACATCTGCAAATAATTCATGTTTTACATCATCCAAGCGAACTTGCATGTTGTAATTTACTTCTTGTTGAAAGTAAGGTTGTGCCGTTAAAGCAATTGCATTAACAAAAGTAAAAATGGTAAGAAGTAATTTTGATTTAGTCATTATTTTGCCTGTTTCTATTTTAATACTTCTTCCAATTTTTTCTCAAGGTCTTCGCCACGTAAACTTTTTGCGAGAATATTTCCATCTTTATCAATCAATACATTGTAAGGTATTCCATCAAAGTTGTAAAGGGCAACAACTGGTGATTGCCAAAATTTGAAATCACACACATGATTGTTCCATGCTAGGTTATCTTTTTTTATTGCTTCTTTCCATTTGTCTAAATCCTTGTCTAATGAAACACTATAGATATCGAAGCCTTTTGATTTATACTTATTGTATGCTTTTACAACAGTTGGGTTTTCAGCTCTGCATGGACCACACCAGCTAGCCCAAAAATCAACCAATACAACTTTTCCTTTTAAAGAAGAAAGAGCAAGCGGTTTTCCATCAGGAGTATTCATAATAATTTCAGGAGCAGGAGTTCCTATTCCTAATTTTTTCTGTCCAGAAACGCCTTCATGGAATGCTTTTATGTAAGAAGAGTTTGGATATTTTCCGAAAAGACCTTCATCGAGCTTGATGTATGTTTGTAAAAACTCTTCGGGTGGTAGTTGTTGAATAGCTGCTAATGCGGCAAAAGAGGTTGTGTTTTTTTCAACAAAGTTTTGTAAAAATTTGTTGTGCTCTTCAACCAATGCCATGTATGGTTTTTCAAGTTCGTTGCTCATCGAGTCGATTTTAATTGAATCCATCTGGCTCATGTTTACGAAATTTTGAAACGCCTTTTGAAGGGAGTCTCTCTTTCTGTAATTTTTCATGGACGCTTGGTTGATTTCCCAAAAAAGTTTTGAATCTGGGGAGCCTTCCACAGTGTAGGTATTTCCTAAGTCAGCTGCATCTCCACCAACAATAACTTTTTCGTTAGTGTCAATGATGAATGTTGCAAAGTTTTTATCTGAAATTTTAAGTCGATAAAATCCTTTTTCAGGAATAACTGCAGTGATTTTTATTTCACCATTTTCATCAATTACGGCAGTATCTAATGATTTTAAACCATCTGGAGCCATTTGTTCGAACACTACTGTTTCTCCTTTTGAGTTTGAAAACTTTCCAGTTAATTCAAATCCACTTTCTGTTTTGCTGTTTGAGCATGCAGCAAATGCTGCGATAGTTATTGCACCTACTATTGTTTTAAAATTCATAGTTTTTAATTATTGTTTTAAGCTTTGTCAAGCATTTCTTTTACTAATTCATTTGCAATTTTTGGATCTGCTTTCCCTTTCGATAATTTCATTACCTCACCCATAAACATCGCGGCTAACGTAGTTTTTCCATTTTTGTACTCAATTACTTTTTCAGGATATTTGGCAATGGCTTGTTTTACAAATTCCGCTAATGCATTGCTATCACTTTCTTGTATCCAGCCATTTTCTTCTGCAATTTGAGTTGGTGTTTTATTAGGATTTTCCAGCATTACAGGAAATATTTTTTGCGTAGCAATAGTATGACTAACTTTCCCTGAATCAATAAAATCAACTAGTTGAGCAATGCGTTCGGGGGTGATTTTGAAATCAGAAATGTGCAGTGCATTGTCATTTAAAAAAGATTTCACTTGAACAGTCAGCCAGTTTGAAGCCGACTTCGTGTTTTTTGTTTTGGAAATAATTTCTTCAAAATACAATGCAATCTCTTTGCTGTCTGTTAAAACACCTGCATCGTATTCCGATAAGCCAAGTGATGTATATTTTTTAAATAAATCATTTGGTAAAGGAGGTAGGGTGCTTTTAACTTTTGCAATGTATTCTTGTGAAACAATTACAGGCTGTAAGTCAGGTTCAGGGAAATAGCGGTAATCGTTTGCCATCTCTTTGCTACGCATAACAAAAGTTGTTCCTGCAACTGCATCAAAGCTTCTGGTATCTTGTGTGATTTCTTCTCCATTTTCAATCGCTTCAATCTGACGTTTTATTTCGAACTCAATTGCACGTTGAACATTACGAATGGAGTTCATGTTTTTTACTTCAGTTCTTTTACCAAATTCTTTCGCACCTTTTAATCGAACAGATACATTGGCATCGCAACGTAAGCTACCTTCTTCCATGTTTCCATCGCAGATTTCTAGATAACGAACAAGTTTACGTACTTCTGTTAAATATTTATAGGCTTCGTCACCAGAACGAATGTCGGGAGCACTTACAATTTCTACCAATGCTACACCAGCACGATTTAAGTCAATAAGTGTATCGAAAGGGTCAATATCATGGATGCTTTTTCCTGCATCCTCTTCCATGTGTATGCGTGTTAGGTTAATTTGTTTTTCAGAACCATCTTCTTGTTTTATGGAAATATAGCCCCCTTCGCAGATAGGTGTTTTGTCTTGGGTTATTTGGTAGCCTTTAGGCAAATCGGCATAAAAATAATTCTTACGAGCATATTCGTTTACTTCTCTGATATTGCTTTTACATGCTAATCCTAAGCGAACAGCGTATTCAATTACTTTTTTATTTGCTTTTGGCAATGTGCCAGGGTGTCCCAGCGTAATTGGGCTAACATTTGTATTTGGCAATACGCCATATTCAGTAGAATCGGATGAATAAGCTTTGCTTTTTGTTACTAATTGTGCGTGAACTTCCAGACCAATTACGGCTTCGTACTTATCGTAAATACTCATTTTGTAATGTGCTTAAATTAAGCGCGAAAGGTACGAAAAAAATACGACTAATTTTCAGGGATTTTTTGCTGCAAATAGGCAGTTTTGGAGGGGCAATAGTTTGGGTAAAAAAAACCTGAATCTCTGCTGGCAGAGATTCAGGATGATATCGATTATTTCTTGATAATTTTCTGTGTAAACTGAACTTCTTTACCTGTAATGTTTAAAAGGTAAATACCTGCCGAAATATCACTAATGTTTAATGTTTTGCTACTATTCCCTTGGGGTAATTTTTCACGGCTACTTCTAATTTTTCGTCCCGATAAATCCATTAATTCCATTATAACATCATCATTTGTATTCAGCATAAACGAAACTGAAATATTCTCAGTACTTGGGTTAGGATAAATGAAAACGATATTGCTATTTGTTGTATGGTTTTCTGGGACACTTAATGCAATGTTCGCATCTAGAATATATAAACCGTTTTGCATATCGTTAGCAATAATATTTCCACTGGGCAAATCTACGTATGCACCCCAGTTTCCATGGTATGCAGGGTTCGAATAATTGTCATTTAAGCCTTTTAATGTATCCGTATCAAAGTAGCCCGTTCTAACAGGTGAAGCAGGGTTGCTGATGTCAAAAATTTGTATCCCATCTTGATAATAAGACATGATTAATCTGTTGTTACCCAATATATATGGATTATGAGGTGTTGCACCTTCGTTCGATTTAAAAGTAGATTCAATCGACATGTTTTGCAGGTCGGTAACATTCATAATTTTTACAGCCATGTTTACTGGTACTTCATCACAAAAAACCAATGTTTTTCCATCGGCTGTTAAAAAACTACTATGATTGTAGCCTTGATCTGGATAAGATGTTACAGAATTGATAGGAGAAAAGTTATTTGCCCCAACGTTGTATTTATATATAAATAATCCTTGGTAGCCACATGATGCATAAACGGTATCATTACGAACAAACATATCGTGAACATGATTTATGTTTGCATCATCGTCATTCAGTTTTCTTAATAGTGTTGGATTTGCTGGGTTTGCTAAGCTATATACAATCATTGAATAATGACCGCCTGTTCCAGGATAGGTAACACTTCCGCAATATAGTTTGTCGCCATCAACAAACAGTGTATGGGAGCGCTCAAAGATTGTTACATCATCATGTACTACATGAACAGAATCTGGAAGATAACTTAAGTCGATAATTTGAAAACTATTCGGAGAGGCATCATCGCTAATGGCATATAAGTAATTTCCATAGGTTTTGTATTCACGCCAGATGCATTGGTTTCTTCTGCCAGCAACATAATCTTTTTCTACTGGATTTGTAGGGTTTGATACATCAATAATATGTGTGCCGCTACTTGAACCAACAATTGCATATTCTTTGTTGTTGTCGCTGGTGTCAACCCATGCCCAACATCCATTGTATTTAATGCCGTAACTTGGTTCTGCAACTTGAGCTGGATTGTACCAATGGCCAAGCATCGAAATGTTTTGAGCATCGTATTGAGCATTCGTTTTTAACGTAATAAAGATGGTTAGAATGGTAACTAAAAATAGTTTTGTTTTCATTTTTTTATCGTATTGGGATTATAAAGATACTTAAATAATTGAGTAAATAAAAGTGTAATCGAAGAATACTTTTAATTGAAACAGGTATCATTCCTTCAAAAAATAAGTACATTTATGAATCAAAACTATTCTAATGAAAACATCCTTTAAAGAACTTTTGAATAACCTAAAAAAGGTTTGTAATAAATACGATTTGGAAAATGAACAGTTGAAAACACAATTGTTGATTGAATTAAAAACTACCAAATTGCCATCAACAAATTTGTTAATTGAATATCAGAATGTATTGTTGTTTGTTGTGGCACATCCTTCGAATCAAATATTGTTAAAAGCTTGTGAAGATGAGTTGAATCGACTTTCTTTATTCATGAAACGAATGAATAAAGCAAATTTGTTGAAATTTGATAATACTGGTTTGCCATACACAAAGTCACTTTCTACATTTACACATGATTTATTAAATTGGTATAAAACGGATAAGGATGTATCCTTGAAAATTGACTCTTTTTATAATGGTACGGTATCTTTGAATGATGCACTTGCACTTACAGTTCCTACGTTAGAAAAAGAAGTAATTTCTATCGGTTATAAAAACAATAAATTATTAGATGTTTTAAAAGTTGACAAACAACATCATTTATCTTTTTTGCTTTCAGAGTTTGATAAACTTGAAGAACAACCTTCTGTAAAAGATTATTTTTTTAATGGCTTGCACCTATATATGCAAGTATTGCCTCAAAGCAAGTTTTTTTCAAAAGCATATAATCGAATTGCAATAACAGCTCCTTTTTATCATTCGGATATTATTAAACAATTTGATCAAGTAGAATTACTTAACAGGAAATTACCCAAGTCAAAATTATTTAGTGCAACTGAATTTAAACAATGTTTAAAGGTGGTGAAAAATTCACTTACACTATTGCAGCGCGAAACCGATCCTGTTACGTATTTGGATGAAAAGTCATTTCGATTGTATGAATTGGAGAGAGGTATTTCAATTGCCATTTATGGAATGAAAGCAGAACGACAATTGCCGTTGGAATCATATGTTGGTTATACCTTGTTTAAAAATGGATTGCCAGCTGCTTATGGAGGTGGATGGGTATTTGGAAAACGATCTTTATTCGGAATTAATATTTTTGAGCCTTATCGTGGTGGAGAATCAGGATATATGATGTGTCAATTATTACGTGTATACCGACAAGCATTTGGAGTTGATTATTTTGAAGTAGAACCTTATCAATACGGATTAGGAAATCCAGAAGGGATTAGCTCTGGAGCTTATTGGTTTTATTTCCGTTTTGGTTTCCGATCATTAGAGAAAGAGTTGAACCAACTTTCATTACAAGAGTTTGAAAAAATTAAAACGCAAAAAGGATATCGTAGCTCAGAAGAGACATTGTTGCGATTTACTGAAAGTAATATTGCTTTAAATATGGGGAAAGGAACTCCTTTGACTGTAGCAGAAATACGTGAAAAAGTGACTGCGCTGATTTCTGAAAAATATGCAAGCAATAGAGTAGAAGCTGAAAAATATGTTGTGAGAAATTTTATGCAGAAAGCAGGTAAATTAAAAGCCTTGACGAAAGAGCAGAAAAAGGTATTAGTGGAAGTTGCTTTTTTAGCAGCAGTAATGGATGTGAAGTCTGCTAAAAAGATAAAAGCAATGGTTGGAATGATTTTTCTTAAACCAATAGATTTGTATGAATATCAGAAAAAATTAAAAGAGTTGTTGGCATAAGCCTACAACTCTTTCATTAATTCTTTCATTATTAAGGTCATTTTTTTCTCAGCTTGTGCGGCAACATGTTGCACATCTTCATGCGTTACTTCTACAATTTTACCTTCAACACCTAAATCGGTAATGATACTCATTGCAAAGCATGGGATGTTCATATGGCGAGCTATTATTACTTCGGGAACAGTGCTCATTCCAACAGCATCTGCACCTAATATTTTTACCATTCTATATTCTGCTGGTGTTTCGAATGTAGGTCCAGACAATCCTAAATAAACCCCTTCTTGAACTTTTATGTTGTTAGCTGTAGCAACTTTTTTTGCTTTTACAATAATTTCTTTGTTGTAGGCTTCGCTCATGTCAGGAAAGCGAGGTCCTAATTCTGCCATATTTTTTCCAATCAATGGATTTGAAGGGAAGAAATTAATGTGATCATTAATAATCATTAAATCACCAATTTCGAAAGCAGGATTTACTCCGCCAGATGCATTTGAAACAAATAATTTTTGAATACCTAAGAACTTCATCACACGAACAGGAAATGTAACTTGTTGCATGTTGTAACCTTCGTAATAATGGAAACGTCCTTGCATAGCAACTACATTTTTGCCTCCTAATTCTCCAAAAATTAATTTTCCTGAATGTCCTTCTACTGTTGATACAGGGAAGTTTGGTATCTCTTCGTAAGGAATGGTGTGTTTAATGTTGATCTCCTTCACTAATCCGCCTAAGCCAGTACCTAAAATAATTCCAATCTCGGGTTGTGTTGTTATTTTATTTTGAATGTAGGTTGCTGTGCTTTTGATTTGATCTAACATAATTAATTATTTGTTCGTTAAATAGTTCTTTGTCTTTATCGTGAAATTCAACTTCTATTGGGATGTAAAAGATGGGAAGTGATTTTAAAAGTTCCGAAAATTCCGGAGATTTTAAACGCATTGCATCTTTTTCAGTAGTCAATATAATTTTATTTGCGGTTGCAATATTATTAAATATTTTTTGAACATTGCCTATATCTTCTTTTGTAAAGTGATGATGGTCGGAATATTTGACTGGTGTTAAGTTTTTGACCTTGTCTTTTAGATAATACTCTAATGCTTTTGTGTTAGCAATGCCCGTTAAGAGAATAATTGAAAAATTTCGATCGAAATAATATTCTTTAGAAAGAGGATTCGTTCCTTCTGAGTTTAGAGAAACAAAATTTCCGTACTTGATGTATGAAAAATAGACTTTCTGATGCGGTAATGGTTTTATTTCAGAAAGGAGTCGTTTGCGTTCAATCGGTAGAAGAATAGTAGGGCATTTGGTAACAATAATAATGTCGGCTCTTTTTGAACCACTTCTAAACTCTCTTAAGCCTCCGCTGGGCAACATGCAATCGTTATAGTAAAGTTTGCTAAAATCACTCAATAAAATGGATAGCCCCGGTTGAACAGCTCGGTGTTGAAAAGCATCATCCAATAAAATTCCTTGTAGGGATGGGTATTCAATGAGCAATTTGTTGATTCCTCTTACACGTTCTTCGTCAACAGCAACGCGTAGGTTGCTGAATTTTTTTTTGAATTGTAGCGGCTCATCACCAATGTCGGTTGCAGTTGATTGCGTATCGGCTAAAATATAACCGCTTGTTTTTCTGCCATATCCCCTACTGAGTGTTGCTAGGTAAAATTCCGGTTTAAGTAATCGAATAAGGTATTCGATGTGTGGTGTTTTGCCAGTTCCTCCAGCAGATAAATTTCCTACGGATATTGTAGGGATATTAAATGCTTTTGACGGGATAATTTTCCAATCGTACAGTTTATTGCGCAAAAACACAATCCATCCATAAAGGATAGAAAATGGGAATAAGAGTATGCGTAAAAACTTCATTGCTTAAAAATACTGATTTTTTGTTTAATAGTTAAACAGTTTGTTCTACTCCTAACGGTTGTTTTTAATTTCGTAAATTCGCCCAAAACAAGATTTAATTCTATGAAATTAAAGGAAATTACAGATTATCTTGAATCAATAGCGCCATTGGCCTATCAAGAAAGTTATGATAATGCAGGATTGATATGTGGGAATGGGAAAATGGAAATTATTGGAGCAGTTATCTGTTTGGATAGTACGGAAGCTGTTATTGATGAAGCTATTGCTATGGGGTATAATCTTGTAATAGCACACCATCCAATTGTTTTTTCGGGCTTAAAAAAATTCAATGGGAAAAATTATGTAGAACGTGTAATTATTAAAGCTATAAAGAACGACATTGCTATTTATGCAGCACATACCAATTTAGATAGTGTAAGTGATGGTGTAAATGCAAAAATTGCAGAAAAATTAGGACTTATCAACTGCAAAATACTTTCTCCTGCAAAAGGGAATTTAAAAAAGCTGATTACATTTTGTCCTGTTGACAAAGCAGAACAGCTTCGTAAAGCACTTTTTGAGGCTGGCAGCGGAACAATTGGCAATTACAGTGAGTGTAGCTTTAGTAGTTCGGGTATGGGCACATTTAAGGCTGGGAAGGGTGCTAATCCATATGTGGGTGAAGTAGGAGCACAGCATCAGGAACAGGAAGAGCGAATAGAGGTGATTTATCCATCGCATATAGAATCGAAGCTGTTAAAAGCCTTGTTTTCTGCGCATCCTTACGAGGAGGTTGCATTCGACATCCTTCAATTGTCGAATACAAACAAAGAAGTTGGTTCTGGGATGGTAGGAGAGTTGCCTGTTTCTTTGTCAGAATTGGATTTTTTGAAGGAAGTAAAGCACAAAATGAAGGCAGGTTCACTTAGATATACCCAATTAAAGAATAAAAATGTCAAAAAGGTAGCCATTTGTGGTGGTTCCGGTAGTTTTTTGCTAAAAGAGGCAATCGCTAGTGGTGCCGATGTTTTTGTGACAGCGGATTTTAAATATCATCAGTATTTTGATGCGGAAAATGCGATTGTGATTGCAGATATAGGTCATTTTGAGAGTGAACAATACACATCTGAATTATTTTATGAGATTTTAAAGAAAAAATTTAATACATTTGCACTCCATTTGTCAAAAATTAATACTAATCCAATAAACTATTTATAAAAATGGCAAAATCTAAAGCTGACGAAATTTCGGTAGAAGAAAAATTAAGAGCATTGTTTGAATTACAACAAACTGACTCTAAGATTGATAAAATCAGAACTGTAAGAGGAGAATTGCCTTTAGAGGTTAGAGATCTTGAAGATTTGGTTGCAGGTTTAGAAACTCGTATCGGTAATTTTAACGAAGAAGTTAAATCGTTAGAAGACGGTATCGTAGAGAAGAAAAATGTAATGAAAGATGCTGCTGCAGCTATCAAAAAATACGAAGCACAACAAGGGAAAGTTCGTAACAACCGTGAGTACGATTCAATTACAAAAGAAATCGAATTCCAAAATTTGGAGATTCAATTAGCTGAAAAGCGTATCAAAGAATTCAAAGCAAACATCGCTGCTAAAAAAGAAGTGTTGGAAAATGCTGAAGCTGAATTGTCTGATCGTCAGAAAGATTTGAAAATCAAAAAGAAAGAATTAGAAGAAATTGTTGCTGAAACAGAAAAAGAAGAACAATCATTATTGAAAAAATCAGCTGCTTCTGAAGCAATGATTGAAGATCGTTTATTGAACGCTTACAAGCGTATCAGAGCAAACGTAATGAATGGTTTAGGTGTTGTTACTGTTGAGCGTGATTCATGTGGTGGATGTTTTAACAAAATCCCACCTCAACGTCAATTAGATATTCAAACACATAAAAAAGTTATCGTTTGTGAGCATTGCGGACGTATCTTGGTTGATGCAGAAATCTTAACAGGAAAACCTGCAAAAGCATAATTTAACTCAAGCATAAAAAAAAGCCGAAACAATTTGTTTCGGCTTTTTTATTGAATAAAGTTTTATTGAAAATAATTTATGGGAACAAAACACCATTACATTCAAAGCAATTAATAGTAGGGATAACTGCATTGTATTTGTTATTAATTGCCTTAATAAATTCATTTGCAATCAAGGCATATCCTTTTTGATTAGGATGGTAACCATCTAAACTAAAGAAACCACCACTAACAAATACTGCATTCATATCAACGCCATCCCATTTTATTCCAGAAACTACAGAATTAAAATAAGAGTACATATCTACCAAGGCTAAATTGTATTGCGCTGCTTTCTGTGTAATTATCGTATTGTATGCATTAATTGTTTGGTCTAAAAGATAAACTTCAGAACTGTCTAATGCATATCTATCGTTCACTGTATTTATCATTAAGCCATATCTAAAGCATTTCATAGAATCTAAAGGAACGGAAAGTGTAATGTATTCCCCTTCATGCATTTGACGAATTCCTCCTGGTGAAGCGGCATCGTTTATAACAAATCCATTTCGGCCAACATTAAAAACCACATGACCCAATCCAAAAGGTGTATATAAGTCGTTTAGTGAATCGGCTTGCGACTGTCTTTCTAAAACAGCATTGTCCCATTTTACAAGTGTATAGTAAGGAAAGGTTCTGAAGTTAGGTATCGTTGCAATTACTCCTTTAGCACCATTTGTAGTTAATGCTCCTAAAATAGTATCTAGTGTATTACTGAATGTTGTTGCAGTTGGAAGTGTAGGAATACCTCCTAAGCTTGCATAATTATAAACATCTTCCATGCCTAACCATGCAGAAAAGAATGTTGCATTTTGAGCTTTGATATCATTGAAAAGTGTAGATACTCCAGGATTACTTGCAATTCGATTATAATAAGGGTTTTTATTACCAGATGCTACACTATTTCCAAGTGCAGGATTAAAATAGTCAGCTAAATTAGCGTTAGGAATAGCTAAATTATGGATGCTATTTCCAGCTATTCCAGTAAAATAAGGGGCAGTATTGCTTGCTGAAATGATTGTTTTTACTGGAGATAAACTGGTTATTCCTTTACAATCTGTTTTATAGCCAAGGTGACTTGGACTTACAAATTGGCCTTCCCAAGGTTTTGAATTAACCCCAATACCATTGTTATCAGGCATTAATGCCTGGTTAAACGTATTGCCACCAACTAATTTAAATTGTTCAGCAAGTAAAGCGGGAATTGAAAGTTTTTGTCCTTGTTGAAACAATGCTCCATCTTGTGTGCCAGCCATGTAATTACCACCAATGGCAATTGTTTTCGAAAAATTTGCATCACCCGCACTAGGTTCTGGAACATCCAATTCGGGAGTACAGGAGTAGATTGAAAAAAATGAAAATGCAAGAATTGAATATTTGATTTTAGTAGTAATAGCTTTCATTTTATCCTTGTTATTAATTAAACCATTTCTGTTAAGTTGATTGCTTCAACCGATTTTATTTCTGGAACAGAACGTTTAATCGATTCCTCGATTCCAGCTTTTAATGTCATCATACTCATTGAACACGATTTGCAAGCGCCTTGTAATTCAACTCTTACAATATTGTCATCTGTAATTTCAACTAGTGAAACATTTCCTCCATCAGCTTGCAAATACGGGCGGATTTGTTCCAATGCTTCTTCTACTCTTTTTGTTATTTCACTCATATGATTACAATTCTATATTAGTTAAGTACTTCTTGTTTTTTATTAGCATTCACAATCGATACTTGTTGCGCTACATTACTTGCTAATTGCATAAAGGCTAAAGCTTGTGGTGTATTGTCTTGCATCACTGCAGGTCTTCCTGCATCACCTGCTTCACAAATGCTTTGTACAAGAGGAATCTCACCAAGTAGAGGAACGTCTAATTTTTCCGCCAATGCTTTTGCTCCACCTTTACCAAAGATATAATATTTATTGTTCGGTAGTTCAGCAGGTGTAAAATAGGCCATGTTTTCAACAATACCAAGGATAGGAACATTGATTTGAGGCAATTGGAACATTCCGATTCCTTTTTGAGCATCAGCTAAAGCAATGTTTTGTGGGGTGCTAACTATAACAACACCATTTAATGGAATAGAGCCAACTAATGATAGATGAATATCGCCAGTGCCTGGAGGCAAATCAATAATCATATAATCCAATTCACCCCAATCGGCATCAGAGAACATTTGTGTTAATGCTTTAACTGCCATTGGTCCGCGCCAAACAATTGCTTGTGAAGTATCCGCAAAAAAACCGATGGATAATAATTTTACACCATAACTTTCTACAGGTACAATTTTATTTACACCATTCACATCTTTAATCATTGGCTTTTCATGCACTACATCAAACATAATTGTTTGAGATGGTCCATAAATATCGGCATCCACTAGGCCAACACTTGCTCCTTGTTTGGCTAATGCTAGTGCTAAGTTTGAGGCAATGGTTGATTTTCCAACGCCACCTTTGCCAGATGCAACAGCAATAATGTTTTTAACTTTGGGTAAAAGTGGTCCGGATTTTTGTGAGGCCGAAACAGTGGCACTCATCTTTACGTTCACAATGGCTTCCTTGTCTACAAAATGTAAAATGGCATTCACACATGCTTTGTGAATCATTTCCTTCATTGGGCATGCAGGAGTAGTAAGCATAACTGTAAAGCTTACATTTTTGCCTTCAACATGCAAATCGTGAATCATGCCTAATGTAACCAAATCCTTTTTTAAATCAGGATCGTCAACATTTTTAAGCGCTTCTAAAACTTGTTCTTTTGTAATACTCATCTTCTTTCTCCTTCTTGTTTTATAGAAGAACAAATTTACTAAAAAAGAGTTTAAATTGTGGAAATAAAAAAGCTTATTGATGCTCTTCTTCTTGTGGTACGCCTAAGGCTTTTCTACCTTCGTTTGCCCAGTTGATCAATAACTGTTTTTCTGCTTCTGTTAATTTAGCATCACCATGAGTAATTGTGTATGAACTCAAAGGCATTTCTCCTTCTTGTATCATTTCAACTACTTCTTCTAGTTTATGGTCTTGACGCTTTAATTTGTAAGTTTTAAACTCCGAAAAGTTAAGTTCTTCTTTTCCTTCATTCACATGATTTGCAAGCCAAAAAGCAACAGGTTGGATGTTGTTATACCATGGATAGCTGGTATTGTTAGAGTGGCAATCCATACAAGCTTTATCTAAAATTGTTTTTACTTCATTAGAAGTTGCAATCGCCTGTGTAATGTCATTTGTTCCATAGCTATTTCCAATGTTTTTATCTGGACGAATGAATTGAATTGCTACTAAAATAACTAGTAATACCAATAATACTTTTTTTAATTTACTCATAATCTATTTTTAATTTGTTGGTTCTTTTTTCTCTAAATCAAATCGAATACGGTAAGCTAAGCCAAAATTAAACACCATATAGTTTCCCATTGGTCCATAAACTGGATTGCTTTTGTATACCACATCTTTTGTATTGTATTTGTACTGCCAAGGATTTTTGCCAAATGAATATCCCGCTTCAGCAAAAACAAGCACTTTGGGTGCTACAAAACAATCTAAAAATAATTTCACTTGCGCTTCATCGTATCGAACATAATCGTAGTTGTAATCTTTTGATAAACGAAATGAACGCGTGAAGTATTTTAAGTTTAAACCAGTATAAAGTTTATTTTTTAGGATGTTGAACTCTACTTTATAACTCGTAGGTAAAATACCATACATGTATATTCGGTCGTTTATTTTCCAATCAACTCCCACTAAAGGTACATAGAAATTACCGAAGGCTTCGCGATTATAATATAAACCAGCTTTTACTTTGAGTTTATTGTTAGGAACCCAATGTTGAAGGAAGATTCCGCCCATTTGAAAATCATACCCATCAATCGCATCTCTGAAATCGGAAGCAATTTTTGGTACTGCAATGATAATTGTTTCCCATTTTTTATTTTTTGTTACCAGCTTCATACCAATCGGTAATGAAATGGCCGATAAGCGATTAGAGTAGGAAGTATCTGGTGAAATAGTTGAGTTAATGGATTCGGTATTGAGCCGAATTAATAAGGTATTCCCATTTTTAAACTCTTTAGGTAAAAAAAAGTTTAGGGCATAATTGTCCGTCTTATTCTTAAGTGTGTTTAAACTGTCTCCAGGGATTTTATACTTGTCGGAGAAGGTTTGGTAGTTGAAGCTGACTATATCAACAAAAGGTTGCGCTACAATCTTAGTTGTGAAAATTGTAAGTATAAGACAAGCTTTAATAAAAGTGCTTTTCATAAAACAAAAGAAAGCAAAAAAAATGAAATAAAAAAAGCCTTGCAAATTGCAAGGCTTTCGTGGGAACTACTGGGTTCGAACCAGTGACCCCCTGCTTGTAAGGCAGGTGCTCTGAACCAGCTGAGCTAAGCTCCCAAATCACATTTATTGCTAAACGGGCTGCAAATATAACTACTTTTTGTAAAGTGCAAAAACTTTTTTATTTTTTTTTGCAAAAACATTCTTAAATGAGTGTAAAAGCTTGAATATTAGGCATGTTTTAGTTAATGTGAGCAAGGATTATTAAACAACCTCAGCAACCGTAAATGTACTACCTCCTACAAATACCAAATCATTCTGTTTTGCAGCATTTTGGGCTGCTGTTAATGCCTCCTTTACAGTGTTGAATATGCTCCCCTCTAATCCAATTGAGTTAGCTTGGTCTGCAAGTTCCTTTGCTGCCAATGCTCTTGGAATAGCTGCCTTGCAAAAATAATAAATCGCATTTTTGGGCAACATTTTCAAAATGGTTGTGATGTCTTTATCGTTTACCATGCCAATTACAAAATGTAATTGGTGGTGAGGTGTTGATTGAATTTGATTTAAAACTTCTTTAATGCCAGCTTCATTATGACCAGTATCGGCTATTGTAAGTGGTGCTGTTGATAGTATTTGCCATCGACCCAAAAGTCCAGTTTGTTGAACAGCCGTTTTAATTCCATTTCTAATGTGTTGTTCCGTAATTGAAAATCCCTTTTTAGTTAATAGTTCAATTGCTGTAAGAACTGTAGGTATGTTTTTTTGTTGGTATTCACCGAGTAATTCACTTTGTAGTTTTTCTAAATAGAGTTCTTCATTTTTAAAAATATCCATTTCTAAAAAAGTGGTTAAGCTATTTACTTGACGAATGTTTTTAGCTGCAAATAACTGGTCTGCAAAAGTGATGGAGGAATCTTTTGCTTTTGTTTCGAAAACCGTTTTTGTTTCGGGATGCGTTTCCCCTATTACTACGGGTATTTCTTTTTTAATGATACCCGCTTTTTCAGTTGCAATTTTTTCGAGTGTGTTACCTAATAAAGCTGTATGATCATAGCTAATATTTGTAATAATTGATAACTCGGGTGTGATCACATTTGTAGAATCTAAACGTCCACCCAATCCAACTTCAACAACAGCAATGTCAATGTTTGAATTTGCAAAGTAATCGAATGCTAATCCAACGGTCATTTCAAAAAAAGAAGGTTGAATTTTTTCAAAATCAGTTTTATAAGTTGATACAAAGTCGATTACATAACTTTCAGGGATCAGCTCTCCATTAATCTTGATTCGTTCTCTGAAATCTTTTAGATGAGGTGACGTGTATAAGCCAACACGATATCCTGCGCTTTGTAAAATAGAAGCAAGCATGTGGGAGGTAGAGCCTTTTCCGTTTGTGCCAGCTACATGAATGGATTTAAATTTGTTTTCTGGATTGTTCAACAATTTGCAGATTGCAATTGTATTGTCAAGATTATCTTTGTAAGCAGCACTTCCAATTCGTTGAAACATTGGGAGCTGACTATACATGTAGTCCAGCGTTTGTTGGTAATTCATTATTCCTGTGCTTCCTGTTTTTTACTTCCTCTTAGCTCGAAATTTTTACCTAGATAAACTCTTCGTACTTGCTCATCACTTGCTAATTCCTCTGCACTTCCAGCTTTTAGAATTTTACCTTCAAAAAGTAAATATGCTCTATCTGTAATTTGAAGTGTTTCCTGAACATTGTGGTCAGTAATTAGGATTCCAATGTTTTTTTGTTTCAATTTTGCAATAATGCCTTGAATGTCTTCTACTGCAATAGGATCAACACCAGCAAATGGTTCATCAAGTAAAATGAATTTTGGATCCGCTGCCAAACAACGTGCAATTTCTGTTCTTCTTCTTTCTCCACCCGATAAACGATCTCCTAAATTTTTTCTGACATGTTGCAAGTGGAATTCATTGAGTAACTCTTCCAATTTATCACTTTGTTCTTGCTTTGTAAGTTTTGTCATTTCTAAAATTGCACGAACATTATCTTCAACACTTAATTTTCTAAAAACAGATGCCTCTTGCGCCAGATAACCAATTCCAAGTTGTGCTCGTTTGTACATTGGCTCATTGGTAATTTCTTTATCATCTAGAAATATTTTACCAGCATTGGGTTGAATCATCCCAACAATCATATAAAAGGATGTTGTTTTTCCAGCACCATTCGGACCTAGTAAACCAACAATTTCTCCTTGTCGAACTTCTACACTTACTTGGTTTGAAACCGTTCTGTTTTTATACTTCTTTACTAAATTCTCTGTTCTTAATATCATTTTAGAAACTAAATTGAAATGAAAATCTTATGCTAAATGGTGTAACACGAGGATTATCTAAATAGGATAATCGGTACACACCATCCAAACGAAATATTTTAAAAATATTTTCGATGCCGATATTGGCTTCAAAAAATGGACCACGATTTAATTCGTATAAGTGATTAGGAAATAAAAGTAAGGTTTTATTATTTGGGCTAACTCTTCCAATTAATGCTTTTGCTCCAACAACTTCTCTCCATTTTAACTTACGCATCAATGGTATTTTGTTTAAGAAAAATCCATCAAAATGATGTTGAATGGAAGCGGAGGCATATTCATCGCTTACAAATTCATAATAATTCATGCTGTTAAATGCATACGGGTCATAAGTGTAGGTTTCATTTCCACCATGTAACTCCAATAATGGATAAGGAAGTTGGTTCCAAATTTTCCCATATTCTAAGATATAGTCAAAATAGCCAATTGGGTTGATTCGGATTCGGTCGTCCACATTTACTACAAGTTTGTGGTAGTTATAATCGCTGTTAAATAAATTTTTTACTCCCATTGTATATTGTGCTTGCAGAATAGGGTAGTGAGTACCTAAACTAGTTCGAGTAAATACTCCATCTATGAATTTTTCATCGTACGCTAATCGAGCCAATACTCTAATTTCGGATGTAGTAATCTTGTCTTTGTATGCAATTGTATTCCCTTTTCCTTGGTATTCGTAATGAAAATCGGCTAATGGGAACATTTGGCGATTGTAAAAACTAAGTTTTGTTGAGAAACCCGAAAACCATTGACGCTCTATATAAGAGTTTACTTCTTTTACTCTCGTCAAATTTCTTAATGGTGTTATTCGTAAAACGGATGCTAAAATATTATCTGTTGTGAAACCATTCTGACTTTGACCTAATATTTCATTGTCGTTTTTATAATAAAAACCAACCATTGTTCTTGGCTTTTTGTCGATAAACGCACGTATTCCCAATTTGTACTTAAACTCTTCATCCCTTGTTCCATATGCTAGGTAGCCACTCAATTCGTACCACTTACTAAATTGGTTGCTTGTTCTCACTCCAAATCGAAAACGATTGCCTTCGATGGTATTAAAGCTAAACATGTTGTAGTACGGTCCGTATTCAAAATTGCCTTTTACTTTATAGCCAGTAACAAAAATTTGTAATACATCAATCCACGTTTTGTAAACAGGTAATGATTGAAGAGTATCCACCATGTGATAGATTTCTTTCTCGTTTTTTGATAGCGTATCATGCCTGCTTTCTAACCAAAAAGTTTCATCTTTTTTGAACGCATCATCAGCTACTGTTAGGTTTTCGGTAATCGAATAAAATTTATCGTCTTTCGGTTTATTAATTTTAAAGTTATTGTAGGAGGCTGTTTTTCGTCCGTAAATACCCATTAAATTCTTTTTTTTCTGCTCGATTGGAAAAGGGTTAAAGTCAATTACTAAACGTTCTTTTTCCATCATCCAAAGGCTATCTATTTGAACATAGGTTTGAACAACGTTTGTTGCATTAATAAAGTTGATATTGGCATCATCAGCAATACTCATTTCAATTTGTTTAATTGCAAATGATGTGTCTGCTGCCCAAAGATTACCTGTGAATGTTAACTCTTGTTTGCGTTTGGGTTTAAATTGCAATTGATAACATTTGTGTCCATCAATCACAATACTATCTATTAAGTAAAATTTATAAAAGAGTAATGCATTGTCTGAAATTGGACTGATAAAATTTTTCCCAAAAACTAAAATAGTATTCTCGTATATATTTACATTTTGATACATATCGCCCATAAATTGAGAAACACTGGAGTTCTCAATTCCTGCAACTTTACTAGCTTTTATTTTTTCGTTCCTTGTTTTGGGATTTTTTCTATAGTAAAAATCCGAAAGGGATTCAGTCATAAAGACAGGTAGGTAGGGTTTCTCTTTTGTGTTGGAACTATCAATATTATCGAAGATAAAGGAGAAAGGTTTTAATAATTTATTATTTTGAAAGTCTTCACTAAGGTTGTTTAAATCAAATTCAACTTTATTGTATACTTCATACTCATAAGCCTCATATTCTTCTCTATCGTTTTTGTCTTTGTTGGCAATAATTTTTCTTAAAATTCGATGTGCTGGATTTTCTCCGGGTTTTACTTCAATTGCAGCCAATTCAATTCCTTGTGTTAATCCAATATTTATTTCTTGAGTAATACCTGCTTTCACGGCCCTCGTTACCTTCGTGTATCCAATGTAGGAAACAACTAATGAGTCCACTTTTAAAGTGGTTGACATGGTGTATTTACCTTCAATATCTGTGGTCACTCCAACTGTAGTGCCTTTGAAGATGATGTTTACAAACGGAAGTGGTTCACGTGAAATAGCATCAACAATTTTACCAGAAACTTTAGTGTTTTGTGCATAGGAAAATACAGCACTAAACAAAAATGTGTAGGCGAAAATAATTTTTAAAGTAATATGTTTTAATCTCGATGCTAGCATTTAAGGTTTTTGCAATTCTTCCCAAAACTCAACAGCTCTGCGTGTATGAGGAATAACAATTGTACCTCCAACAATGTTTGCAACAGCAAATACTTCAAATACCTCTGCCGTGTCAACTCCATTTTCTTTACATTTTTCCAAATGATATTTTATACAATCATCGCATCTCAGAACCATTGATGCAACTAATCCAAGCATTTCTTTGGTTTTTACAGGAAGCGCTCCTTCTGCATAGGTATTTGTGTCAAGGTTAAACAACCTTTTTAGAACAACATTATCAGCTGCTAATATTTTTTCATTCATTTTAGCACGATAGTCATTAAACTCTTTTACAGAATTACTCATTATAATAAGTTATTGGTTAAGAAGAATAAGTTAGTTCGACTTATTGTTTAGCTTTTCTTTTCACTACATAGTGAGAAACAAATATACTTGCTTCATACAAGAAATACAAGGGGAATGCTACTAACATTTGAGAGGTAACATCTGGTGATGGTGTAATAACTGCTGCGGCTACAAGTATCACCACCACTGCATGTTTGCGGTATTTTCGCATGAATTGTGGCGTAACTAGTCCAAATTTTGTTAAAAAGAAAACAAGAACAGGTAATTCAAATACAAGCCCGGTAGCAAACGATAGGGTAGTAACTGTTGAAATATAGCTATCCATTGTAAATTGGTTTTCAACAAGCTCACTTACTTTATAATTTCCTAAAAAGTTGATAGTAAGAGGGACAACGATAAAATAGCTAAATAAAACACCAAAAATAAATAAGAATGTTGCCGAAATAATGAAGCCCGTAGCTCCCTTTTTCTCTTTGTCTTTTAATGCTGGTTTAATAAATTTCCATACTTCGAAAAGAATGTAAGGTGCTGCTAAAATAACACCTCCAATAAATGCAATCCACATTTGGGATGTAAATTGATCCGCCAATCCAAGTGCTTGTAGTTTAAAAGTATAATGACCAAAGCATAGTTGGTCTCCTAAATCAAGCAAGTGCGATAATTTACAAAATGCACGGTAGGTTAAAAAGTCATCATGGATAGGTCCGAAAATAACGGTATCAAATAAAAATTCTGGGTAGCAAAATAGAATAACTGCAATTAATACCACTGCAATTGCCGAACGGAAAAGGTGTCCTCTCAATGCATCAATATGTCCCCAAAATGATAATTCGTTTGGGTTTTGTGCTTTTTTTATAAATCCAAGTAGCGCCATAATTGCATGGCAAAGTTAATAGAATTTAGCTCATGATTATTATATATTGTATTCTCCAAAAAATAATTATTTTTGATAACGATGAAAAATACATTTATAAAGATTGGCCCATTTTTAATAGGCGCTATTGTACTAATAATGCTCTTATCTCTTCATTTTGGGTGGTTGGATGTTTTTTTCTTTGGAGCCGAGCATGCAAAGGTGCAGGGAATTGACTATTTCGCGGTTCCAAAATCGTTTTTAAATCTATTGGAAGGTCGCAGTGCTTTTGATACGTGGGGCGGGCAACAATATGGTCCTTATTCAACTTGGTATCTTGCACATCCTGCGTTTAGTGTTTTTGTTGCAAGCTGGTTTTCTTTTTTTACACCTTGGTTAAGTTATTGGATTTTTATTCTTTTTTCCTTATTAATCATGGTGTATACAGCACATTTTATTGCGAAGCATTCAACTAATAAGTTTCAACTGACAGCAATCTATTTTGTCATGTTGTGTGCATTTCCTACTTATTGGATGTTGTACGTTGGAAATATGCATGCTCCTTTGGTGTTAGCATTGGCAATGATATTGATTGGAATATTGAAGCTTACTTATGAAAACAATTCAAAAGAGGCGAATCGTATTTTATTTATAGGTTTATTGATTTCCTTTTTTACAAAGCCAATTGTGTTGTTAATGCTTCCTGTTCTTTTAATGGTAAAAGAAACAAGAAGAACTACTGTAAAAAGTTTGTTGGTCTACTCATTTGTGTCCCTTTTGTTTTTAATTGTTCCAATGTTAAATCCGCAAAGTATTGGCTGGAATAAGATGTTAGCAATAATGTTTGATTTTGACTTTATTAAAGCAAACATGAATATCTTCAAAAATAATTTTGTAATTAATGAATACATGAAAGATAACAGTATTCATTGGTTGAATTTAATTGCACAAAGTGATTATAAGTTAATGCACATTGATGTGTTTTCTTTACCAGTTTTTATAGATACGATTATGGGTTCAGAAGTAAGTGCAAAGTTGTTTAAGTTTCCTATTTATATAAGTCTTTTGTTGTCTTTTTGTATACCATTCATTAAGGATGTTAAATTGAAATTGGAGAGTTTATTATTGTTGATTATAGCAATATCATTAACATTTTTTTTGAGTTACAACACTGTTTGGGAATATCAGTTTGCTTCTATATTGCCTGTTATTGGTGTTTTGATTGTATTGAAAAATAGAAACGTTTTTTATGCAAAAATGTTGAATAGTATGATATTTATTGGCTTAATTATTTGCTTGCCTAGTTTGTATTTTGTTGTTAGAGGTGGGGATTTCCAAACGGCAAGTTCTCTAACGATAATTCGACTTACACGTGTAGTGCCGGTAGTGTTGCTTTTTATACTAGTTGTTATAAATTTATTGCAAGTAATTCGATTACATGCAAAATTTCAGCTCCCAAAATTTCCAACTTTAAATCAATTATTTTTTGATTAATTGATTACTACTTATTCTTCCATTCTTATCAATAACAACTATTTGGTAAATTCCTTGGTTATATGTTGTGAAATCTAAAGTGGTTTTATTGATCGAAGAATAGTTTTGATGAATCAGTTTTTGACCTATTGAATTAAAAACTTGAATTGTAATGTCTTCCAGTAAGCTTGGGAAATTAAGTGTTATTAATCCATTTGTTGGGTTTGGATAGAAATTAAAATTAATAGCATTGAGTTCAGCAACTGGTGTGGATGTAATCGTAATTGTATCGATTGTCGTAAATTCAGTACAATTTGTAGATGCGGTCAACGAAACATTGTACGTTCCAGGATTCGCAAATGTGTGTTGTGGATTTGCAATTGTGGTGCTATTACCATCACCAAAATTCCAAGCGAAATTTGTAGAATTTAGAGACGTATTTGTGAAATTTACGGTATTGTTATTCATCGTATAGGTGTATGCTGCACTTGGAATATCACCCATGTCTTGCCACGTTGATAAACTATCTAAAACGTTATTGCTAGCAATTGTTTGAATAAGTAGAGCATCTGTATTAGAAATTCCAGCAGTAACAAAACTCGCTCCCACCGATGATTTATGAAAAATGGTTGAGTAAAACACACAGGCAGCTAGATATGTTCCATAAACACTCGGATGGCTTTGATCCGCTTGGTATAAATTAATTGTAGGATAAGTATCTCGCATATTTTTCCATGCTACTCCAACGGGAGATACCGTTGCGTGATTGTTTTGTCCCATTTCCATATAGCTTTCTCGAAGTCGTTGTTGCATACCATCGTAAGTGCAAATTGGTGGATAAGCTGCACAATTGGATGCATCTCCATTTTGACGGCCCCATGTCATGTAAAAGACTGTTTCTGTGCAGCTATCATTCGCTAAAATTAAACTATCTAGTGTTCGTGCGAATGGGTAAACATCGGAAGCAACTTGGTTTGGAGAGAATGATGGTAATTGACTTTGCTCTTGTAAAACAACATAATCCCATGATTGCTGATTTATTTTTGCAAGGGACGTTGCATTTGTTGAATGCCCTTGAAAAGTGTATCCTCCAGGAGTATTTGAATCAAATACGATTGAATCGCCTAATGAAAGCGAGAGGTCTTTAATGGTTTGTGGTAAATTATTTACAGCGGTATAACTATTTCCTAAAAATAAAATATTTTTGGTTTGAGCTAAAATGCAATTTGTAGTTATGAGTATAAGTATAGCGAATGCGGTTCTTTTCATGTTATTTTTGAAATTTAGACTTAATTATTCCATAAGTAAGTCGATATTTTTCATCAGTACGTTGCATGTAAGCACAAAAAAACAAGAATCGTTTTTGGATTCCGTACTTTAAATAGAAAAGAAATGTGAATTAATCGTTTGTTTGGAAATCAAACTTTAGTTTGGTTATTTTTTGGTAGTCTTCACCCGTTTTTTTGATGTCATCATCATCATCATCATATTTCCATAACACATTCACCTTTGCACCATTATTGCTAAGATCAATAAGTTTCATTAATAATTGTTTAACGGATATGATGGAAGAGGAGCTTAAATAAAATAGATTAAATGTTAAAGTTAGTTCAGAAACGGATTTTGCTGCAATTAAACCATCAAACCATTCAATGAGTGGTCTATAGAATTCTTTACTATCCTCAGGAAACGATTTGCCTTCAATAACAAATACGCCAGTAGTCGCATCAAATAGTATATGAGGCGTATTGTTAGTTTCTTTTATTTCTAAACGTTTCATTGTATTATCCTTGTACTTTTGATTGTAATGAAAATAATGAATACTCTTTATTTAATCCTTGAAATTCAAAATCCATATTATTGCCAGATTTTAAGGCAATTGTCAAAAATCCTAATCCTGCACCGCCTTTAGCAGAAAGTTCCCCATTAGAAAGAACGTCCATATACTGTTTTTTTAAATCCGTATCGCTAAGTGATTTTACAGCATTTAATCGAAGGTTTAATTTTTCGGCTACCAAACTTGTAACAATATTTCCAGAAAAAATAGTGAACTCATTTTCTTTTTTTCCAATAATAAAATAAGTCATTTGGTATCCATTATTATCTTTTTCGCCATGAAGGCAAATGTTTTGAAGTGTTTCGATAACAATGTTAAATATTTTTTTTACGGCACTTTTGCTAACGCCAAGATTCTCCATTTGATTTTCAACCAAAGTGGAAATTGAGTTTACTTTATCTTGGTCGAGTTCACCAACATGAGAAACGAGTACCTTTTTTTCATTACCAGCGTATGCAGCTTTTATGCTCGCTACTTTGGCAGAAAAAATAGATTCCTCAACAGAACCCTTCTTGTTTAAATCCATAAAATCTAAAATTCAAATAAAGATAATAGTTTTTTACTCAAAAAATCTTTCAATTATACGAAAAATTATTGACTTTTTAGTAAAATATCTCATTTTGAACGAATTAGTGATTTAGGCTGATTTATGTCTTTCAGCTAAAATATCCGTAATATCTTGCAATTTATAGTCTTTATAGGATAGAAGAATTAAATAGTGAAATAGCAAGTCAGCAGCTTCATTCTTAAACAAATCTGAATTATTGTCTTTTGCTTCAATAACTAATTCAACTGCTTCTTCCCCTACTTTTTGAGCAATTTTGTTGACTCCTTTTTTGAAAAGGGAGGAGGTATAGGAATTATCGGTAGGATTGATTTTTCGACCATGAATAATTTCTTCTAATTTATTTAAGAAATTCTGTGATGCGTTTTTTTCATTAAAACAAGTATCCGAACCCGTATGACAAGTTGGGCCAGCTGGTTTTACTTTAATAAGTAGCGTGTCTTGATCACAATCAATTTTAATTTCCTCAACATCTAAAAAATGACCACTTTCTTCTCCTTTTGTCCATAGTCTATTTTTTGAACGCGAAAAAAAGGTTACTCGTTTTTCAGTTTTTGTTTTTTCAAATGCTTCGTTATTCATATAACCAAGCATTAAAACGATATTTGTTGTGGCATCTTGGATGACAGCAGGAATGAGACCATCGGCTGATTTTGTGAAATTAGGGTTCATATTCTTATTGCGATTTTTTTGTTTGATAAATATTTTTTTAAGTCTTGAATATTAATTTCTTTATAGTGAAATACACTTGCTGCAAGCGCAGCATCCGCTTTACCTTCTATAAAAGCATCAGCAAAGTGCTCCATTTTGCCCGCTCCGCCACTTGCTATTATTGGTACATTTACTTGTTCTGAAATACGTTTTGTAATATCGTTTGCAAAACCATTTTTAGTTCCATCATTATTCATCGAAGTGAGTAAGATCTCTCCAGCACCTAGTTCTACAGCTTTTTTCGCCCAGTCGAGCGTTGTGGTATCAGTTTTTACTTTGCCTCCGTTTAAATAAACAAACCAGTCATTGTTTTCGAATTTTGTATCAATTGCCAAAACGATGCATTGACTTCCAAATTGGTTGGCGAGTTCTGTTACTAAATTTGGATTTTTATATGCGGATGTGTTTATGGATACTTTATCTGCACCTGCTTTTAACAATACAGAAACATCCTCAATTGAACTTATTCCTCCGCCAACAGTAAATGGGATATTGATGTGTTTCGCAATACGTGTAACTAATGCTGAAAGCGTTTTTCTTTTTTCGTTTGTTGCAGTGATGTCTAAAAATACTAGCTCATCTGCTCCCTGTTTTGCATACTCAATAGCAAGCTCAACGGGGTCGCCAGCATCACGTATGTTTTCAAAGTTTATTCCTTTTACTGTTCTGCCGTCCTTTATATCTAGGCAAGGAATGATTCGTTTAGTTAGCATTATAAAAATGATTTTAATTCTTTAATCGTAATTCGTCCTTCGTAAATTGCCTTCCCAACTATGACTCCAGAACATCCGATCGCTTTTAGTTCATTTAAGTCATTAATAGAGGAAACGCCACCGCTTGCAATTAATTGAATAGAGCTGAAGTGACTTATGATTTTTTTATACAAATCAATTCCTGGTCCTTGCAATAATCCATCTTTTGATATGTCTGTACAAAAAATATTCTCAATGCCATTGGATAAGTTTTCATCAATAAAATCTATTATAGAAATATTTGTACTTTCCAACCAGCCGCCCACTGCAATTTTTTCATCTTTCACATCGGCACCTAACATTATTTTGTTCGCGCCATATTTTTTAATCCATGAAAAAAAAAGTGACTTGTTTTTTACTGCAATGCTTCCGAGTGTAGCTAAATGTGCACCCGCATCAAATACTGATTGTATGCTTTCATCCGTTTTTATTCCTCCACCAAAATCAATTATTAAATTTGTATTTGATGCAATTGTTTCGAGTACTTTTTGGTTTACAACTGCTCCTTTTTTCGCTCCATCCAAATCAACCAAATGCAAACGTTTGATTCCAATTTCTTCAAACATTTTAGCTACTTCTAATGGTTGCTCGTTGTAAATAATTTTTTGTGCATAATCTCCTTGCGATAAACGAACACATTTTCCATCTATTAAGTCAATTGCAGGAATAATATCAAATATTTTTGGGCTCATTATAATTCAATAAAGTTTTTTAAAAGTTGTTGTCCTGCATCACTTGATTTTTCTGGATGAAATTGTACAGCATAAAAATTATTCTTTTGTAAAGCAGAGCTGTACTCAATTCCATAATTTGTTGTAGCAATCATGTCGTTTGATTTTTCTACATAATAGCTATGCACAAAATACATGTATTCATTTTCTTTAATTGTGCTAAATATTTTAGAATTTAAATTATGAATTGTATTCCAGCCAATTTGTGGAATTTTAAGCATGTTTTTTTGCTGCCTTTCAAAATCAAATTTTTTCACACTTGAATCAAAAATGCCTAAGCAGTTTGTGTTTCCTTCTTCTGAATGATTACACATAAGTTGCATTCCTAAGCAAATTCCTAATGTGGGTTGTTTTAAAGACACAATTAATTTGTCGAGATTATTGTTTCGCAAGTAGCTCATTGCAGAGCTTGCTTCGCCAACACCAGGAAAAATGACTTTATCTGCAGACAGTATTTCATCTGGATTGTCGGTAACAATTGGGTGAATTCCAATTCGCTCTAATGCAAATGTTACAGATTGTATATTTCCCGCATTGTATTTTATGATGGCAACTTTCATTACAGTACTCCTTTTGTGCTTGGTAAATTCATGTTGTTTGAATCTCTTTTAACCGCAATTTTAATTGCTTTTGCAAATCCTTTAAAGATGGCTTCTATTTTATGGTGTTCATTTTGTCCTTCAGCTTTAATGTTTAAATTGCATTTTGCAGCATCGCTAAACGATTTAAAAAAGTGAAAAAACATTTCCGTAGGCATTTCGCCAATTTTTTCTCTTTTAAATTCAGCATCCCATACAATCCAATTTCTTCCTCCAAAATCGATGGCTACTTGCGCCAAACAATCATCCATAGGTAATAAAAACCCATAGCGCTCAATTCCTTTTTTATTGGATAATGCCTTTAAAAAAGCTTCTCCTAAAGCAATGCCTATGTCTTCAATGGTATGGTGCTCATCAATGTGCAAATCACCTTTGGCGTTTATTTTTAAATCAATTGAGCCGTGTTTCGCAATTTGTTCCAGCATGTGGTCAAAAAATGGAATGCCTGTTGAGATAGTTGATTCGCCTTTACCATCTAAATTTAAATCAATCGAAATTTTTGTTTCGTTAGTATTTCTTGTATGACTAACTTTTCGTTCGGGTAGTTTTAAGAAATTATAAATTTCTTCCCAGTTTTCAACAACTGCAGAAATTTCAGTTTCAGAGCCGTCTGTTTTATCAAAATTTTTTATAAAAATTGAATTCGCTCCTAAATTTTTTGCCAGCTTAACATCCGTTAATCGGTCGCCAATTACAAATGAATTTTCTAAATCGTATGAGCCAGATAAGTATTTCGTTAGCAAGCCTGTATTGGGTTTGCGAGTAGGCTTGTTTTCGTACTCAAATGTTTTGTCGATACAAACTTCTGTAAATTGAATACCTTCTGATGCTAATGTTTGCATCATTAAATTGTGCACAGGCCAAAAGGTATGCTCTGGATAACTTTCTGTTCCCAAGCCATCTTGATTTGTAACCATCACTAATTCATAATCAAGTTCGCGAGCAATTTTCCCTAGCCATGTTATTACACCTGGCAAAAATTTTAGCTTGTCGAAACTGTCTATTTGAAATGTATCTGGTGGTTCCCAAATAATAGTTCCATCTCTGTCGATGAATAATACTTTTTTCATATTAGTTGTATTGTTTAAGTACGTTAATTAATGATTTATTCTCATCTATAGTCCCAATTGTAATTCGAATACAACCTTCGCACAGTGTTACTGAATTTCTATTTCGAACTATGATTTCTTTTGATTCTAAAAAATGATAGACTTTATTTGCATCTACTGTTTTTACTAAAAGAAAATTAGCTTCGCTAGGATATACCTTTAGTACAAATGGTAGTTTTTCGATTTCTGTTTTTAATTTTTGTCGTTCACCTACAATTTCTTTTATCCAATTATTTATTTTATCAATATTATTTAATGCATCTAGTGCAATTTGTTGAGAAACAACATTGATGTTGTAAGGTGGTTTTATTTTATTGAAAAGATCAATAATTGGTTCGGATGCGAACGCCATTCCTACTCTCAACCCTGCCAATCCCCATGCTTTGGATAATGTTTGTAAGATAACCAAGTTAGGATAGTTAAGTAATTCTGGAATTAAGCTTCTATAGCTTGCAAAGTTGATGTAGGCTTCATCCAACACAACAATTCCATCAAATTTTTCTAAAATTGTTTTGATAGAATTCCATGCAACTGCATTTCCTGTTGGATTGTTTGGGCAGCAGATAAAAATTAATTTTGTATTTGTATCAATTGCATTTATAATTGAATTTAAATCTAGTTGAAATTCATCTTTTGTAAGCGGCACTTTTTTTACTGAAACATCGTTAATGTTTGCCGATACTTCATACATTCCATAGGTTGGTGGGCAGACGATAATATTATCTTTCCCTGGATTACAAAATGCTCGAAACAAAATATCAATCGCTTCATCACTTCCATTTCCAAGGAAAATGTTTTGCATAGGTAAACCTTTTATTTTGCTTAGCTTCTCTTTTACTTGCAACTGCATTGGATCTGGGTATCGATTCAAATTTGCATCGTACTTATTTCCTGTAGCTATTGGAGCGCCAAATGAATTTTCATTGGCATCTAAAAATATTCCTACTTTTCCTTTGTATTCATCTCTTGCAGAAGAATAAGGAACCAGTTTTTTAATATTTTCTCTTGTTATTTTATCTAAATCAAAAGCCATAATCAAATTGTATTAATTGAATTTAATCTTAAAGTTACTGCATTTTTGTGTGCGTCCAACCCTTCAGCGGCTGCCATCAATCCAATAGCATTACCAATGTTTTTGATGCCTTCTTTTGTTAGTTTTTGAAATGTTACTTTTTTTACAAAACTATCTAATGAAACACCACTATATGCTGTTGCGTACCCATTAGTAGGTAAGGTATGATTTGTGCCTGATGCATAATCACCAGCGCTTTCGCACGAATAGTTTCCAAGAAAAACGGAACCAGCATTTATAACACGTTCTCCAATTTGTTCCTCATTTTTGCAGGCAATAATTAAATGTTCTGGTGCATATTCGTTTAACAAATCAATTCCCTCTTCAACTGTTTTTACTAAAATTGATTTGCTATTTTCCAAAGCTTTCTGTGCTAACTCTTTTCGTGGGAGTTGTGCTAATTGTTTTTTTAATTCACTATTCACCTGCTCAATTATATCTTCTGAAGTTGAAACTAAAATAACTTGAGAGTCTGCTCCATGTTCTGCCTGTGATAATAAATCGGCAGCAACAAATGCGGGATTGCAAGTTTCATCTGCAATAATAGCAACTTCCGATGGTCCAGCAGGCATATCAATCGCAGTTCCTGATTTATTAATGAGTTGTTTGGCACAGGTTACGTATTGATTTCCAGGTCCAAATATTTTATTTGTTTTTGGAATTGTTTCAGTACCGTATGCCATAGCACCAATAGCTTGTACACCACCAACTTTGAATACATTGGTGATGCCAACTAGTTTTGCTGTGTATAAAATAGCATCATTGACTTTTCCATTTTTATCTGGTGGAGTGCATAAAATTATTTCACTACAGCCCGCAATTTTTGCGGGTATGCCTAACATTAAAATTGTTGAAAAGAGTGGGGCAGAGCCACCAGGGATGTAGAGCCCAACTTTTTGAATAGCTATTGATTTTCTCCAGCAGCTAACGCCAGTAATTGTTTCAATTACTTTTTTCTCTTCTTTTTGAGCAAAGTGAAATTTTTCAATGTTGTTTTTTGCAAGTTTTATAGCATCTTTTAGATCTTCTGAAATGTTATTTTCAGCTTGTATGAATTCACTTGCAGTCACCTCTGTTTTTTCAATATCAACCTTGTCGAATTGATTGGTGAATGCACGTAATGCCTTGTCGCCATTTTTACGAACTTCAATTAAGACACTATTGACTGTTTCTTCCAATGAAGCGCTATCCAAACTTGGGCGTTTCAAAAGCTCAATCCATGTACTTCTTTCTGGATATTTGATTGTTTTAATCATATTGATTGCTGATACGTTTGTTCCTTAATGGCTGTTTTTATAAAATCATTTTTTCAATTGGAACCACTAAAATACCTTGTGCTCCTTTTGCTTTTAATTTTTCGATGATGTCCCAAAACTCATTTTCATTTACCACGCTGTGAACAGAGCTCCATCCTTTGTCTGCCAAAGGTAATATGGTCGGACTTTTCATGCCTGGCAATATTTTACAGATAGCATCCAAATTTTTATTGGGAGCATTCAATAAAATGTATTTGTTGTTTTTTGCTTTTTTTACAGCATTGATTCTGAATATTAGTTTATCCAAAATTTCTTTTTTGCTTTTTGAAAGAGTATTGTTTGAAACCAATACCGCTTCTGATTTTAGAATTACTTCCGTTTCTTTCAATCCATTCGTAAATAGGGTGCTACCTGAGCTAACTAAGTCGCAAATAGCATCTGCCAAACCAATGCTTGGCGCAATCTCTACAGAGCCACTTATTTCGTGTATTTCTGCATTGATTTTGTTTTTCTTTAAAAACTTAGAAAGAATAACGGAATAGCTTGTTGCAATACGCTTGCCTTCTAAATCTTTAATGCTTTTGTATTTTTCATTTTTAGGTATTGCAATGGATAAACGACATTTTCCAAAACCTAATTTGTCAACAATAGATACTTTCTTGTTTTTTTCGATTAATACATTTTCGCCTACAATGCCGATATCTGCAATTCCGTCTTCAACATATTGAGGAATATCATCATCACGCAAAAAGAATACTTCTAAAGGGAAGTTATAGGCTTCTGCCTTAAGTTTGTTCAAGCCATTGTTGAATTCGATGCCCGCTTCCTTTAAAAGTCGGATAGAATCCTCGTTTAGTCGTCCTGATTTTTGAATTGCAATTTTTAGTTTTGTTTCCATGTTTGATTTTTTTAAATAAAAAAGGGCTTACCTGTTCGGTAAGCCCTTTTGATATATTGTTTTTTGTTAGTTCGTTGTTACGTTTACACAATACAGCATCTGCCTACCCTTTTGGATAAGTATGGTGATGATGTATGTGGAACATTGTTTTCATTGCGTGGCAAATGTATAAAATAAATTGCATAGCATGCAAATTTATTTTTTAAACAGATGTAAAAACCGTATTTTTGAGTAAACACTACTAGTTATGAAGCCATCTATTTTAAATATATTTCTCATTGCCATTTTTCTTTTCTCGTTTAAAGGGGATAAAAAAGCCTACCAGCTGTTCGATTCCAAAGGGAAAGAAACGACTTACGAAAAGATGTTGAATGATGCCAAACAAGCAGATGTTGTATTGTTTGGAGAAATGCATGATAATCCTATTTGCCATTGGTTGCAGTTGGAGCTTACAAAAGATCTGTATGATATAAAGAAAGAAAAGCTGGTTCTAGGTGCTGAGATGTTTGAAGCAGACGATCAGATAGCTATAACTGAATATTTAGCAGGTAAAATTTCGGAGAAAACCTTTAAAGATGAGGTAAAACTTTGGCCAAACTATAAAACAGATTACAAGCCATTAATGGATTTTGCAAAAGATAATAAATTGAATTTTGTAGCAGCCAATATTCCTAGACGCTATGCAAATTTGGTATATAATAAAGGGATTGAAAAGTTAGATAGCTTGGATGCAGAAGCAAAAAAGTGGATTTGTCCATTGCCAATGAAATACGATGGAACAATTAAATGTTATAAAGATATATTTGAATCAGCAGGTGGGCATGGTGGAGAAAATTTACCGAAGTCCCAAGCTGTGAAAGATGCTACAATGGCTTATTTTATATCTAAAAATTGGTCGAAAGGAAAATTGTTCATTCATTACAATGGTACTTATCATAGCAATAACCACCAAGGAATTGAGTGGTATTTAAAAGATATAAATAAAAATTTGAAGGTGTTCACCATTGCATCAGCTGAGCAGGCTGCATTAGATACACTTGCGAAAGAATCAATCGACTTAGCAGATTACATTATAATAACGCCTGAAAGTCTTACAAAAACCCATTAATTAAGTTGTGCTAAAGAACGAATCATTAAAAGTTTGGGCAAGTCTTTTTGTAAGTACCCTTTTACTTTTGTGGGTTGCTATTTATAATGGATTCCCAATCGTTTATTCCGATACATCTACTTATTTAGCATCAGGGTTCGAGTTCGAAACACCAGCCGACCGACCAATTACATACGGCTTGTTTATTTTTATTAGTAGTTTAGGCGGACAAACTTTATGGCTTACTACTTTTTTGCAATCGCTCATTATTGCGTATGTAATTTATTTAGTGGTTAAATATTTTACAAATACGAAATCACCTTCACTGTCCACTATTGTATTTGTTTTTCTCCTTTCTTTTGTTTCTAGTTTGCCTTGGATAAGTGGCATGTTACTGGCTGATATTTTTACACCTATTACCATTTTGTCATTGTTGCTCTTGATTTTTGTTCCGCAGCTTACAAGGGCAGAGCGCATTTTTTTATATTTTATTTTCTTTTTGTCGAATGCAATGCACATGTCGCATTTACTAATTAATGTGTTTTTAATTTCAACTATTTTGCTTGCAAGCTATATCCGTTATTTTAAATTGTTCCTAATTTCAGTCTCTAAAAAACAGCTTTATTTGTTGTTGTTTTTTGCACTTTCTGCAATTGCAATAATGTCTTCTGCTATGTCAAAATCCAAGCATATTTTTTATATGGGTAGGATGGTTGAAAATGGAATTTTAAAAATCTATTTGGATGAAGCTTGTGCAACAAAGAATTATAAGTTATGCGCCTACAAGGATTCGTTGCCTCCGAATGCAGATAGGTTTTTATGGGATTTTGAAAATAGTCCTGTATATAAATTAGGTGGCTGGAAAACAACTAAAAAAGAATTTAATGAAATTATTTCAGCTACATTGACTGACCCCAAGTATTTGAAATTGCATGTTTTTGCAGCAATTGAAAATAGTACTAGGCAGTTGTCGGAGTTTAATTTAGGGGAGGGGAATATTGCTTTTGGAAAAGGAACGGTTTTGGAAGATCGAATAGGCCTTTTTATTCCAAGCGATGCAATGAGTTATAATAATTCTAAGCAGACAAATAATGAATGGTCACTTTTTAATGATTTTAATCCTATTCAAAAAACTGTTGTATATGGTTCTTTATTGCTGTTGTTGCTGATAATGATTGTTGGGCCAATGCGCAAGAAAATATCACCGATGCTGTTCTTGTTAATTGTTTTTGTGTTAATTGGAGTTTTATACAATGATGTAGTTTGTGCGTCTTTATCAACAGTGGCGAACCGTTTTGCCGTTAGAGTAATTTGGCTGTTACCTTTTTTAGTATTCTTAGTAATCTTGAATTATTGGAATCTGTTTTCAGATAAGAAAAAATCTACTCAACATAAATAGGAGTGTTACAACTTTCTTTTTTCCCAAATTCGTATTTTAAACCCACTCTCAATTCTATTGCTTTATTCATGATGTGTAATGGTGAGGTTATGTATGCTGGCATAACATCAGGATTGTAAAACCCTTCAACAAAAAATTTAAAGTTAGTGTAACTCACTAATTCAAGTCCTCCGCCAGCAGCAATGCTAAGATGGAAAGGGAGAAATTTACCTGTAACTACTGGTGAGGAAGTGTTTTGTGTTAAATTATAATCCAAGCGAGGTCCAACCATGATGTAGGGAATGATTGCATACATCTCATAGCGTAATTTCAAGTAGTTATTCCAGCTTAAATATTGCAGTTTTGTAGCATAGGTTGCTTCTGGTTGCTTATCGGTAGAACCCTTTTGATTGTATTGGATTTCTGTTACCCAACGTGCATAATCATGGCTAAAAAATTCACCAAATACACTTGCATTGAATCCAAACGTGTATTTTTTTTTATCAATAGACGTGGGTTCACGAAACAAAAATTTTTGATTCGCAGCGGTTCCACCTACTGTAACTCCAATACTGTTTAGCGTTTGTGCATTGCTAAACAGTATTGAAAAAATAAAAAGTAAAAATAGGATTGTCTTTTTCACGTTAAGCAAACGGATTAATTGAAAATTTATTTTATGCACTCATTGCCTCCATTGTAGGATTTACTTTTTTAACTAATCCTTGTAACACTTTTCCTGGCCCAACTTCGGTAAACGATGTAGCGCCATCTGCAATCATTTGTTGGACTGTTTGTGTCCATTTAACCGGGCCAGTTAATTGAGCAATCAGGTTCTTTTTTATTTCTTCTGGGTTGGAAACTCCTTTTGCAGTTACGTTTTGGTAAACAGGACAAATAGGCTCATTAAATGTTGTTGCATTAATTGCTGCTGCTAATTCAACTCGAGCTGGCTCCATTAATGGAGAGTGGAAAGCACCGCCAACAGGTAATACCAAGGCACGTTTAGCTCCAGCAGCTTTTAGTTTTTCGCAAGCAATGTTTACGCCATTGATTGTTCCTGAAATCACTAATTGTCCTGGGCAATTATAATTTGCAGCAACCACAACTTCTCCTGATTTACTTACTTCTGCACAAATCTCTTCAATAATTTTATCATCCAAATTTAGTACAGCAGCCATGGTACTTGGATTGATATCACATGCTTTTTGCATCGCTAAAGCTCTTGTATATACAAGCTTTAGTCCATCCTCAAACGAAAGGGCTTTGTTTGCAACTAATGCAGAGAATTCACCCAAACTATGACCTGCTACCATTTCAGGTTTCATAGTATCACCCAATGTTTTTGCTAAAATAACGGAATGTAAAAAGATTGCTGGTTGCGTAATTTTTGTTTGCTTTAACTCTTCGTCAGTACCAGTAAACATGGTATTGGTGATGTTAAATCCTAAAATGTTGTTCGCTTTTTCAAACCATTCTTTTGCAATAGGAGAGTTTTCGTATAAATCTTTGCCCATTCCTGAGAATTGAGCTCCTTGTCCTGGAAATACGTATGCTTTCATTTTCTGAGTTTGTTTTTGTTTAATCAAAAATAACGTAAATAAAAAAGGGAAATCAATTGATTTCCCTTTTTTATTCACAATGGATTGTGAGATTATTTTCTGTCGCCAAATAAGCGTAATAACATCATGAATAAGTTTATAAAATCTAAGTATAGATTTAATGCACCCATAATTACCAATTTGCTGGTGGTAGCAGTGCCAAATTCAACACCTGCACCAATGCGCTTTAATTTTTGAACATCGTATGCTGTTAAGCCTGTGAATACCAATACACCAATAAAGCTAATGATGTAATCCATTCCTTCGCTACCAATGAACATGTTAATTAGAGATGCAATGATCATTCCGAATAATCCCATCATCATTATGGATCCGAATTTTGTTAAATCCGTTTTTGTAGTGTATCCTACAACAGCCATTAAACCAAACATTCCAGCAGCAGCAGCAAATGTTCCGTATATAGAACCAGATGTGTAGGCTAAAAAGATAAAGCTCAAACTAGCTCCCATTACCGCTGAATACAATAAGAATAAAAATAGAATAACAGGGTAAGAAAATTTGTTGAATCCTAATGACATTGCAAACACAAATCCAATTGGAGCAAACATTACCACATATCCTAAAATTGATAATCCTCCTTTTTCAGGATTTACCAATAACGTTAATAATTCCAAGTTGTGAGAGAATGCATAAGCAACAATTGATGTAATTGTTAAAGCAGCAAACATCCAAGAGAATACACTAGCCAAAAATGTTTTTGACATGGTTGTTGTTTCTTCCTGTGATTGTACAAAGTTTAAATTGTTCGTTTCCATAGTATTTTATATTGTTTGTGTTAAATACAGTGCAAAGATAATACCTATTGTGTTTTCCTGCAATTCTGTCAGTGTTATAATTTGTTAATGAAGCTTTGAACCAATCAAGCTAATGAACTCCTTGCGGGTGGTGTCTTTTAAGAATTCACCAGTAAATGCAGAAGTAGTGGTTACCGAATTTTGTTTTTGGATGCCTCTCATTTGCATACACAAATGGCTACATTCAATAACTACAGCAACACCTATGGGATTTAAAGTATCTTGAATGCAATCGCGAATTTCGTTTGTTAAGCGCTCTTGTACTTGCAATCTGCGAGCAAATGCATCCACAACACGTGGTATTTTACTTAAACCTACAATATGTCCGTTGGGAATATATGCAACGTGTGCTTTTCCAAAAAATGGCAATAAATGATGCTCACACATGCTGTAAACTTCAATATCTTTTACAATCACCATTTGCTTGTAATCTTCCTTGAACATGGCAGAACGTAAAATTTCTTTCGGGTCTAAATCGTAACCATGTGTTAAGTATTGCATCGCTTTTGCAACACGTTCAGGTGTTTTTACTAAACCTTCGCGAGTTGGATTTTCGCCAATATCGCCTAAAATGGTTTTGTATTTAGAAGCAATACTATCTATTGTTTTTAGATTGTATCGGTCAATTTTTTGATAACCATCTATTTCATCGAATTCATCGTGTCCCATAGCTCAATAAAAGTTTAAATTGTTTTATTCACCAAAATATTCTACGTAATTGTTTTCCGTTTCGTACAGTTTAATGCTATGCAATTGACTTCCCAAAGCATCAATGTGTGGTTTTAATTGATTCCAAATTGCAATTGCCACATTTTCAGTAGATGGCATAATTCCTTTCATGAAGTCAACATCTAAATTCAAATTTTTATGATCCAATTTGTCTGTAACATGGGTGCGAATAAGTGCACTGATGTCTTTTAAATTAGCAGAATAGCCTGTATCAGGGTTAATATTCCCTTTTACCGTTACAAATAAATTGTAGTTATGACCATGCCAATTCGGGTTTGCACATTTACCAAATACATCTAAATTTTTTTCATCGCTCCAATTTGGATTGTGGAGCTTGTGCGCAGCATTAAAATGCTCTTTTCGTGTAATGTAAATCATTTCAATTATTTGTTATGCAAATATAACAGGTTTTAATGAGCAATGTTTAAAATTCAATAACTTTGCAGCTCATGAAAGTATTAATTGTATCTGCAACAAAATTTGAAGTTGAACCATTTTTAAATAAAATGGACGCTATCAATCCGATTAATTCAAGTTTTATTTCAGCAAAATATAAAAATCATCAAATCGATTTTGCGATTACAGGTGTTGGAATGGTAGCAACAGCATACCATACAACCAAAGCACTTTTTGTAAAATACGATTTAGCCATTAATGCTGGAATTTGTGGTAGTTTTAACAGAAATATGGAGTTGGGAACAGTTGTAAATATATACGAGGATACGTTTTCAGAATTAGGTGCTGAGGATGGCGATGCTTTTTTGAGTTTGGAAGACTTAAAATTGAATGGTGTACAGAAAGTTATTTCAACACTCGCTGTTAGCAATAAATCAATCGACTTGATTCCTAAAGTTTCTGGGATAACGGTAAATACAGGTCATGGAAATGAACAAGCAATTGAAAAAGTAGTGGAGCGTTTTCATCCTTATGTTGAAAGTATGGAAGGTGCCGCTTTTTTATTCGCTTGTGAACAGGAACAGATTCCATGTATTCAACTACGTGCAGTTTCTAATTATGTAGAAAAAAGAAATAAAGAGGCTTGGAATATTCCTTTAGCTATCGAAAATTTGAATAAACAATTAATTGCGATCATTAATGACTTCAACTAATTCATCTGTATTAACAATTGGCTTTAGTCCTTGCCCAAACGATTGTTTCATTTTTGATGCGATGATTCATCATAAAATTGATACAGAAGGCTTGCAATTTAAAGCCGTGATGGAGGATGTGGAAACGCTCAATCAAATGGCATTTAGAGGCGATTTAGATATTACGAAATTAAGCTACCATGCTTTTGCCTATTTGAGAGATATTTATCGTTTGCTCGATGCAGGAAGTGCATTGGGAAATAATTGTGGTCCACTGTTGATTTCGAAAAAAAATCCAGAGGAAATCAGATTAAAATTAAATGATCCGAATTGTCCGCTTACCATTGCCATACCAGGGAAATATACAACAGCTAATTTTTTGCTGTCATTGGCATTTCCTAATGCACAAAATAAGGTAGAACTTGTTTTTTCAGACATTGAGGAAGCTGTTATATCTGGGAAAGTAGATTTAGGATTGATCATTCATGAAAATCGCTTTACCTATGAGCAAAAAGGTTTGAAAAAAGTAATTGATTTGGGTGAATGGTGGGAAACCGAAACACACTTGCCAATTCCATTGGGAGGCATTGTGATAAAAAAAACCGTTGATGAGGATATAATTCAAAAGGTGAATCGCGTACTTCGTAAAAGTGTGGAGTATGCATTTGCAAATCCAAAAGCTTCTTTGCCTTTTGTAAAAGAACATGCACAAGAAATGAGTGAAGAGGTGATGTATAAACACATCGATTTGTATGTAAATAATTATTCAATTGATTTGGGAATACAAGGTAAATCGGCTGTTACGAAGATGTTCGAGAAAGCCGATCAGTTGGGATTGATAAAAAAATAAATTTGTAATTTCGTTTTAAATTAAATTTAGATATGATTATAGTAACAGGAGCGGCTGGTTTTATTGGAAGTTGCTTGGTAAGCAAACTCAACCAAGAGGGGTATAAAGACATTGTGCTTGTGGATGATTTTTCACATCCCGAGAAAATGAAAAATTTGGAAGGGAAAGTTTATTCTCAAAAAGTTCATCGTGATGAATTTATTCAGTGGTTAAAAGAAAACCAACGATTGGTACAATTTATATTTCATATTGGAGCACGCACAGATACGACAGAGTTTAATAAAGATATTTTTGATAAACTAAATCTGAATTATACAAAAGATCTTTGGAATGTTTGTGTTGAATTTGGTTTGCCGTTGGTATATGCATCGTCTGCAGCAACATATGGTTTGGGCGAGCACGGTTATGATGATAACGAAGCGGTTATCGACAAATTAAAACCTTTAAATCCATACGGTGATTCAAAAAATGATTTTGATAAATGGGCCATTAAACAAGAGCGAAAGCCTTATTTCTGGGCAGGCTTAAAATTCTTTAATGTGTATGGACCAAACGAATTTCACAAAGGCCGTATGGCATCTGTTATTTTTCATGCATTTAATCAGATACAAGAAAAAGGACAAGTGAAATTATTCCGTTCGCACAATCCAAATTATAAGGATGGAGAACAATTGCGCGACTTTGTGTATGTGAAAGATGTTGTTGAGGTTTGCCTCTTTTTATTGAATCACCGCAAAAATTCAGGAATATATAACTTAGGTTCTGGAAAAGCGCGAACCTTTTTAGATTTAGTAAAAAACACGTTTATAGGAGTAAATAAAGAGCCGAATATTGATTTTGTGGATACACCAATAGATATTCGCGATAAATACCAGTATTTTACGGAAGCCAATATGAGTAAATTAAAGTCAATTGGCTATTCAAAGCCTTTTCATACACTCGAAGAAGGTGTTCAGGATTATGTCAAGAATCATTTAGTAGGAAAACGTTATTACTAAAAAAAAGCCCTCTCAAATTGAGAGGGCTTTTAATTTTCATTAAAATTTAAAGAAAAAGAAGACTACTGCCGCCCATTCTTTTGGAACGCCATTCGCATGACCGATGGTGCTATGGCTACTGTTTTCAACTGTTCCGTTGCTTTTTACGTATCCAATGGTGCTATGACTGCTGTTTTCAACCGTTCCATCACTTTTTACATAACCAACAGTTGAATGGCTCGAATTTTCGATGGTTCCATTCGATTTAATATAACCGATTGTGCTGTGAGAGGAATTTTCGATAGTTCCATCTTTTTTGATGTATCCTTTTGTGCTGTGGCTTGAGTTTTCGATGGTTCCGTCAGCTTTAATGTAGCCAGTTGTAGAATGACTGCTCGACTCGATGGTTTGCGATTTTGCAATGGTGAAACAAGCGATTGCTGCAAAAGTTAAAAGTAATTTTTTCATATTTTTGAGGTTTAAATTTTACTAAATGTAGTAAAATTGGACCATATAAAAAAGGCTTAATTTTAGGGTGTTTAAACTTTTGCAGTTTGTAGGAGTTTCCTATCTTTGCGCCCATGCAAGAAACCATTTTAATTTTAGATTTTGGCTCTCAATACACGCAGCTTATTGCTCGTAGAGTGCGTGAGCTTAATGTGTATTGCGAAATACACCCTTACAACAAAATTCCAGCAATAACAAAAGATATAAAAGGTGTTATTTTATCGGGCTCTCCATTCTCTGTTAGAGCAACGGATGCTCCAAATCCAGACTTGTCTGCATTTAAAGCAAAATTACCCTTATTAGGAGTTTGTTATGGTGCACAATTGATGGCACATAAATTTGGTGGCGAAGTTCAAGCTTCTGAACACCGTGAGTATGGACGTGCAAACCTTTCGTTTGTAAAAGCAGATAATGAATTGTTTAAAGGTGTTAGTGATAATTCACAGGTATGGATGAGTCATGCCGATACCATCACCAAAATTCCTGCAAACTATGAAATTATATCTAGTACAAAAGATGTAAAATATGCGGGATACCAAGTTCAAGGCGAACAAACATACGGGATTCAATTTCACCCAGAAGTATATCATTCAACAGAAGGTTCTATTTTGTTAAAAAACTTTGTTGTTGGTATTTGTGGTTGTAAACAAGATTGGACACCCGATTCATTCGTTGAAACAACAGTAGCAGAATTAAAAAATAAAATTGGAAATGATAAAGTGGTGTTGGGATTAAGTGGAGGAGTTGATTCAAGCGTGGCAGCAGTATTGCTTCACAAAGCAATTGGAAAAAATTTGTATTGCATTTTTGTTGACAATGGTTTGCTTCGTAAAAACGAATTTGAAGGTGTTTTGGAATCCTACAAACACATGGGGTTGAATGTAAAAGGAGTGAATGCAAAAGATCGTTTTTATGCCGAATTGAACGGTGTTTCTGATCCAGAGAAAAAACGTAAAGCCATTGGAAAAGTATTTATTGATGTATTTGATGATGAATCAAAACAGATAGAAGATGTAAAATGGTTGGCGCAAGGAACAATTTATCCCGATGTTATTGAGTCTGTTTCGGTTAAAGGACCATCTGCTACCATCAAATCGCATCACAATGTGGGTGGATTGCCCGACTTTATGAAGTTGAAAATTGTGGAGCCTTTGAATACGCTTTTTAAAGATGAAGTAAGAAGAGTTGGAAAAACATTAAAAATTGATGATGCAATTTTAAATCGCCATCCTTTTCCAGGTCCAGGACTTGCTATTCGTATTTTAGGAGACATTACTCCAGAAAAGGTACGAATCTTGCAAGAGGTAGATGCTATCTTTATCAATAACCTAAAATCAAGCGGTTTATATAAAGATGTTTGGCAAGCAGGTGCCATATTTTTACCTGTTCAGTCGGTAGGTGTAATGGGCGATGAACGAACATATGAAAATGCTGTAGCATTACGTGCCGTAACAAGTACAGATGGAATGACTGCTGATTGGTGTCATTTGCCGTATGAGTTTTTAGGTGCTGTATCGAATGAAATTATTAATAAAGTAAAAGGAATCAATAGAGTTGTTTACGATATTAGTTCTAAACCTCCTGCAACAATTGAGTGGGAATAAAAAAACGGAAATTGATCGCTAATTATAAAAAATATAGAATCCTTTTTTCTGCATTGTACTTCGTACTTTGTTCTTTTACTTCTTTTGCCCAAGAAAAAGAATCTACAGAAATTCACAAGACAAAAAGTTCAGCGACTATTGGCGGAATAAACTACTATTTGCATACAGTTGAAAAAGGACAAACTCTTTTTGCAATTGCTAAATTTTATAAAATTGAAGTAAATGATTTGGTAATTGAAAATCCTGAAGCAATTGATGGATTAAAGCCAGGTCAAATTTTAAAAATTCCAATTCAAAAGAAAAAGACAGTTAAATCTGAAGTTGTAGATACTAGCAACTGTATTGTTCATGTGGTTGAAAAAGGACAGACCTTGTATTCAATTACTAAACAATACAATGTATCGGATGATGTATTGAAAAAATTAAATCCTGAATTGTTGAATGGATTAAAAACAGGGCAAAAAATTTTAATTCCATCCAATAAACCCAAAGTTGAATCTACATCAGTTGTTGCAACTACAAGCACAACTACAACTACAACTACAACAACTGCACCTAGTAATTTAAAAGAGGGTACAATCGTTACTCAAAATATTCAAAAATTAGAAGCAGCAGATCGCATATCGACTTCATCTATTTATAAAGGAGAAATTAAAGAAGAGTACAATGTTGCTTTCTTTTTGCCTTTTCATGCTGATGAAGCCAATGCTATTGAGATGGAAGCCCTTCTGAAAGGTGAATCACAATTCCCCAATAAAACAAATGTAGCACTACAGTTTTACGAAGGAGCATTGCTTGCTATCGATTCTCTTAAAAAGTTAAAGCTGAATGCGAAAATATTTGTGTTTGATGTTGATGATAGCGATTCATTAAACATGCTAACCTTACTTAAGAAACCTGAATTATTGGCGATGGATTTAATTATTGGACCATTATACGGATCAAGCTTTATGCCTGTAGCTAAATTTGCAAAAGAAAATGGTATTGCTATTGTTTCTCCTTTTACGCAAGTAAATAAAATTTTATTCGAAAATCCATATGTCTGTAAAGTGTCTCCATCTATAACTTTACAAATTGAAAAAATGGCGGGCTATGTTGTTGATTCTTTTCAAACACAAAATATTGTTTTGGTAAATGGCGGTGGATTAGCAAAAGACCTTTCTTTTTATAATTCATTCAAAAAAACAGCTAATGATTTGCTTATTCAGCGTGGTGCATTAAAAGCCGATAGTATTAAAGAAGCAAAGGGTTTAGCTGGGTTGCAGGCCATGTTGAGTACTACAAAAATAAATGTAGTTGTTTTACCTTCAAGTAATCAATCTTTTGTAACAGACTTCATTAGTAAGTTATATTCGATGCGCGATAAATATAAAATAGTATTGTTTGGTCTTCAATCATGGATAAATTATGATAATTTAGATTTTGAATATTTGAATGGAATCTCTTTACATGTGCCTTCCAATCATTTTATAGATTATGAAAATGTAACGACAAGGAAATTTGTTTTAGACTACCGTGCTAAATTTAAAACGGAACCAGAATTATTTTCCTATCAAGGTTTTGATGTTACATTTTTCTTTTTGAATGCTCTTAAACAAAATGGATCTGGTTTACTTAATAATCTATCTCAATTAAAATATACTGGTATTGAAACAAACTATCAGTTCTCTCAATTTCCTATTGATAGTGGGTTTGAAAACAAACATGTCTTTATCGTTAAATACCAGGATTATAAATTAGTGAAAGCAAACTAATGATGCTTACCAAGGAAGAAATTACAGAGTGGTTTAAATTATTGCAAGATTCTATTTGTTCTGCCCTTGAAGTAGAAGATGGAAAAGGAGTTTTTGTTGAGGATAAATGGGTACGTGAAGAAGGTGGAGGAGGAAGAACTCGTATTATTCAAAATGGAAATGTAATTGAAAAAGGGGGCGTTAATTTTTCTGCCGTTCATGGGGATGTTCCTTCGTTTTTGCAAAACGACCATGGTTCTGAGGAATTAAAGAAACATACCTTTTATGCTACAGGTGTTTCAATTGTAATTCATCCCATCAATCCGATGGTGCCCATAATTCATATGAATGTTCGTTATTTTGAAATGAGCAATGGTACATGGTGGTTTGGTGGCGGGATTGATTTAACTCCTCATTATGTAAACGATACGGATGCTCATTTTTTTCATGCTCAACTTAAAAAAGCATGTAATCTGTATGATATTGCCTATTACCCCGAGTATAAAAAATGGGCAGACGATTATTTCTTTATTCCTCACAGAAATGAAACTCGTGGAATTGGAGGTATCTTTTTTGACCGATTAAACAAAAAAAGCAAAAATGAATTATTTGATTTTGTAAAGGAAGTTGGGAATACTTTTGCTCCCACCTATGTAGAATTAATGAATCGCAATAAGAATAAAACATTTACCGAAGAAAATAAGCAATGGCAGTTGATTCGCAGAGGAAGATATGTTGAATTTAACCTAGTATATGACAAAGGAACTAAATTCGGCCTAGAAACCAATGGTAGAATAGAATCTATACTAATGAGTCTCCCACTTAATGCTAGCTGGCACTACAATCATATTCCTTCCTCAGACTCTGAGGAGTTTCGCACCTTGTCTCTCCTAAAAAAAGGGGTAAACTGGTAAGGCTTGTTTTTTCATTATTTAATGCAACTATACCCCCCTTTTTAGCATCTTACTATTAATAATCAGTTATTTACAGTGTTTTTTTGTTGATTTTTATCTAACATCTGGTGTTGTACGGAGACAAAAAGTATGATAAAAAGCATTTAAATTCGTTGAGAAGCAAAGTAATTTAGTATCTGATTTGTTATAATGGGAAGAAAATGTTGTTTTTATGCGCCTTATTATAATGAATTAGTTGAACAAAATGCTTAAACAGACTTCCAAGAATGATTATTGTTTTGAGAATAATTAACTTGATCTTACTATATTTTTGAACTACTTCTTTTAATAATTTAATAGAAATGATGAAAACTACTACTACAAAAGTTCTTTTGAACATATTGACAATCGTGTTGTCAATACTTAGTTTTAAAGGTTCACTTGCTCAAGAAAAGTCCTTGTGGGCTATGCCCGGAATGGCTGAAGTGAATAATTCATATGGTGTTTCTTCTAAAGTGTGGACAGAATACACGAATAAAACAAATTTGTTGTTAGAACAAGTTGATGAAAAAAGTTTTGTCAACTATGTAATATTTTCTGCTGATGGGAATCTAGCCGACAGAAAGTATTTTACAACGTATGTTAAAAATAAAATAACAAAAGACAAATCGGAATTAATCTATAAAGTTGGTAAAGGTGTTATAACTTCTGTTGATCAGATTAATTCTTTTTATGCATCATTACAACCAAAGTATGGTGTTTATTTTAATGAGTTTAAGAAGTACAGAGATATTATTGTTGCTGAAGAGCAACAAAAAATGAGTAACCGTAGTCCTAATCCAATGCCATTTAATTGTGGTTCTCCTTGTACTAATCCAGGATTTGAATCAGGTACAGGTTTTTGGGACTATTGGGGTGGTACAGCGTGTGCTAACTCAGCTGGTGATTTATGTAATTTAACACCAGGTTTTGCTGCATCTGCACACGATTTAACAGCTGTAGCAGATGGTTTTGATGCAACTGTTGGCGGAACAATTTTGCCTGTTGTGCCTCCAGGAGGAGGGAACAATGCAATGATGTTAGGCGATGGTCCTGTTACTGGTGGTAATGCATCTCGTGCGGCTATTTCTTTTACTGTTTCTGCAGCAAATGCAAATTTTACTTATAGATATGCTGTTGTATTACAAGATCCTCAAACAGGTCATACGGATGATGAACGTCCATTTTTCCGTGTAAAAATTCGTGATGCGGGTGGTAATGTGGTGCAGTGTGGTGATTATGAAGTTTTGGCGAAGCCACCAATGGCTGGATTTACAGAGACTTCATCGGGTAGTGGTATTTGGTATCGAAATTGGACAACTGTTTTTATCCCTTTAAGTTCATACATTGGTCAATGTGTTACAGTAGAGTTTACGGTTGCAGATTGTTCCCAAGGTGGACATTACGGTTATGCATATATTGATGGAGATTGCGATCCATTACAAATTGTTTCTTCTTCACCAGCTATTTGTGGTGGAAGTACAATTACATTAACAGCTCCTGCCGGAGGTGTTTCTTATGCATGGACAAATACTGCAGGTGGAACAACAGGAATTGTAGGGTCAACAACAGGCCAAACAGCGAATGTAAACCAAGCTGGAACTTATCAAGTTGCAATTACAATGGTATCTGGTCCAGCTTGTATTGTAACATTAAATATTACCGTTGCATCTAATCCCGCCAATCCTGTAGCATCTTTTACAAACACCACTGTTTGTGCAGGTACTGCAACCGCATTTACAGATACTTCAACTCCAACAGGAAGTATAACTGCTTGGTCTTGGGATTTTAATAATGATGGCACTTCAGATAGTAATGTCCAAAATCCATCTTTTACGTTTGCAGCTGCGGGTTCTTATCCTGTAACGCTTACAATTACAATGGGACCTTGTACTGCAACTATAACTCAAAACGTTACTGTTAATCCAACAACTCCTCCTGTAATAAATCCAGCTGGTCCATTTTGTATAAATGCAGCTGCAGTGACCTTAACTGCAAATGTTGCTGGAGGTACTTGGTCAGGAAATGGAATAACAAATGCTGCAACTGGCGCATTTGATCCTTCATTAGCAACTGTTGGAAATAATACTATTACTTATACTATAACTGGTGCTTGTGGTAGTTCTGATACAGAAGTTATTGTGGTAAATGCATTACCTACTTCTGCTGCTGGTACTGATATTACTATTTGTACAGGAAGTACTGGGAATATTGGTACAGCAACTACTGCTGGTTATACGTATTCTTGGAGCCCAACCACAGGTTTAAGTTCTTCAACTATTTCTAATCCTACAGTTACTCTTACAAATGTAACTGCAGCTCCTGTAACAACAACATATACAGTAACAACAACATCCAATGGATGTACGAGTACAGATGTGGTAGACGTAATTGTAAATCCATTAGCAATAGCAAATGCTGGTCCAGCACAAACAATTTGTGCTGGAACCACAGCAACTTTAGCTGGTGCTGTTGGAGGAGCTGCAACAAGTGGTACTTGGGGTGGTGGTGCAGGAACATTTGCTCCTAATAATAATACGCTAAATGCTGTTTATACTCCTAGTGCTGCTGAAGAAGCAGCAGGTTCAGTTACGCTTACATTAGTGTCGAATGATCCCGCAGGACCTTGTCCTGTTGCTACATCAACCGTAACAATTACAATTAATCCAATTGCTACTATTGATGCAGGTGCAGATCAAACAACATGTATTGGTGGTTCAATTACACTTGCCGGTATTATTGGTGGTGGAGCTACTAGTGGAACATGGAGTGGTGGAGCTGGAACTTTTGCTCCGAATGCTACTACTGCTAATGCAACATATACTCCTTCTGCTGCAGAAGAGGCTGCAGGAACAGTTACCTTAACATTTACATCTGATGATCCAGCAGGACCATGTTCTTCTGTTAATGATCAAATGGTTATTACAATTACTCAATTACCAACAGTAGGTGCAGGTTTGGATCAAACAATTTGTAATGGTTCAACTGCTACACTTTCTGGTACTATAGGTGGTGCTGCAACATCTGCAACATGGACAGGTGGAACAGGAACTTATGCTCCTAACAATACAACCTTAAACGCTGTTTACACGCCAAGTGCTGCAGAATTAGCTGCAGGTACTGTAACATTAACATTAACTACAAATGATCCTAACGGACCATGTGTGGCAGTTACAGATCAAATGACAATTACTATCAATCCAGTAGCAACAATTGATGCTGGTATAGATCAAACAATTTGTATTGGAAGTACAGTTACATTAGCAGGAATCCCAGGTGGTTCAGCTACTAGCGGAACATGGAGCGGTGGAACAGGAACATTTGCTCCAAACACTACTGCTGCTAATGCAGTTTATACTCCTTCTGCTGCAGAAGCTGCTGCTGGAACTGTAACACTAACATTTACTTCTGACGATCCAATAGGTCCTTGTCCTTCAGTTACAGACCAAATGGTGATTACGATTAATGCATTACCAACTGTAAATGCGGGGACAACGCAAGCTGTATGTTCTGGTGCTTCAATAACACTAGGTGGTTCAGTTGGAGGTTCTGCTACATCAGGAACTTGGACAGGTGGTACTGGAACATTTGTTCCAAACAATACAACTTTAAATGCAGTGTATACTCCTAGTGCTGCGGAGTATGCTGCAGGTACAGTTACATTAACGTTAACTACAAATGATCCTGCAGGACCTTGTACTGCTGTGAGTGCAACTGTTACTCATAATTTCTTCCAAAATCCAGTTGTTAACTTTACTGTAGATGTTCCTCGTGGATGTCCTGTTCATTGTGTTCAGTTTACAGATTTATCTGTAGTAGGTGGAGGTGATAATATTGCTTCTTGGTCATGGAACTTTGGAGATAATTCCCCTGTAGATGTTACTCAAAACCCAGCGCATTGTTATTCGAATACAGGTTTTTATGATGTATCCCTTACAGCTACTTCAAACAATGGTTGTGCAACAACATTTACTATTGCTCAAATGATTCAAGTATTTGCAATGCCTGTTGCTGAATTTACTTCTACACCTAATCCTGCTTCCGTTTTAGATCCAACAGTAACATTGATTAATCAATCTTCATCCGATGTAAACTATTGGGATTGGACATTTGGAGATGGTGATACTTTGAATAATACTGTTACACCAAATCCAATTCATACCTATCCGAATGTAGTATCTGGAAGTTATGATGCTATTTTAATTGTACATAATTCAGATGGTTGTTGGGATACAATCTCTCATCCAATTGTAATTGGACCAGAGTTTACATTCTATATTCCAAATGCATTTACACCGAATGGCGACAATGTTAATGATACATTCTTTGGTCAAGGAATTGGAATTGTAGAATACGATATTTGGATCTTTGACCGTTGGGGTAATATGATTTTCCATGGGGATGATTTAAATGATACATGGGATGGAAAAGCAAACCAAGGAAGTGAAGTTGCTCAACAAGATGTTTATGTTTGGAAAGTGAAGTTGAAAGATGTGTTTGGTAAAAAACACAGTTATCTGGGTACAGTTACTCTTGTAAAATAAGAAATAAAAACAATGATATAAAAAACACCATTCATTCGAATGGTGTTTTTTTGTTGCTAGAATTTAAATCGTATTTGCGCTTTTATTTCGGAGCGTGTATTCCCTTGAATTTCGGTGAGTGATCCTTCGCTTATAACTTTTTTATTGTCGTATACTGTTTGTGAGTATCGAACCCATACTTCAATATTTCGAGTAACGTTATAATCTAATAAAACATAAAAACGAGATCCTTTGTAATAATAGGCCGGAATAGAATAAGCACCAGGCATATCGTTTTCATAAGCATACACTCTGCTGTTGTAATCATCTGTTTGAAACAACGCATAACGAAGCGTTACCGAAAAAGGAACACCCAGTTTGCTGTAGCTAATATCTTGATATACCACATATCCTTTTTGTGTTTTGTTATTATCCAATTTATAATCGATCAACTCTATTCTGTTTTTTAATTTCAACGAAGGCAAAATGCTGTAGGATAAGTTTAAACGATAATTGGTTTGTTTTAATGGTACAATGAAATCAATATCCTCTTCAATTGATGTGCTTTTGAATTTATTTCGTGAGCGAACTCTAAAATAAACATCAAATTTTTTAGAAGGAGTATAATTAATTTGAGCCAAATAGTCGTTGCCGGTTGATGGTGCATTTACTTGGTATTTCAACCATGGAAATTCAAAGCGATCGTAGTATGCATTCAAACTTATTTTTTTAAATGGCTTGGCATTTATACCTACAAAAAAGCCTTTTTCATTTGCAGCCATGGTGTTTTCAGCAAAGCCATTGCTTAGCATATTTTGATAGTTTTTTTGATAATTGCGGTAAAGCATCGTTAATGAAAGACGAGGATCTAAACTCACAAATGCACCATTTAAAAAGGCTAGTCCACCATTCTGACTCATGGATTGTTCACCAAAAAAATTGAAATTTTTGTAAACAAAATTATAATCGATTCCAATGTTCGCATTTTGACGAGATGAAAATTCGAATTGATTGTAGGTTGATAAAGCTCTTGTGTAATCGGTACTTAATTCATAGTTAACTCCTGTTACACCTACCGTTAATCGTTTTCCTTTGTATGAAATATTCCCTCCATAAATGGTTTGGGTTATGGTATGTTTGTCGGCAATTTCTCCTAATGTTGAATGGTAACCTGTTTCTTGTAAGGAGGAGATGGTTGCTATTTCACCAGTTTCCAATGTGTCCGATGCATTTGCATCAATTCGTTTACGTGATACGAATGCTGTTGCTTCAAATCGTTTGATGGCAACAGTAGTTGCAGCGCCTCTTAAAAATCTATTTTCATCAACGGATGTATAGGGTCTCAATCCTATTGCTGATTTTTTTACGTTCATTACATCTGCACTTTTGCCGAATGCTAATCCACTCCACATGGTTAAGCCTTGTCCGAATGTAGCCTGATAGTCGCCAATAGCAATCGCTTTTACAAAACGAATGTTTTTTACGAATAGATGCGCTGAATAAAAATCAAAACCCGATTGCGGTTTTGTAGATGCGCCCAATGGGTTAACCATTGAACTATTTGCATTTAATCCTTGGTTATACCAATCATAATTAAAGCGTTGATTTTTTTTGAAAAATAATTCTCCTTGATCTTTTTCGGCAGTTATTCCCCAGCTTACATTTGTTCCATAGTTGAATCGGTAACGCAAATAGAGTTTGTCTGGACTGCCAATGTATCTTGAGTTTTGACTCTTGAATAAAGCGGCACTATCAATATCGGTAAAGCCAGTTTGTTGTTCGAGTATTCTAGCGTAACGAAAAAGTACTGTGTTTTGTCCATTTTTGAACATTTCTTTTAATGTAAAATGAGAGGAATTAAAATTGTCATTTACACGAACGTAGGGTAATATTTTTTGAATGGTTTGAATATCAAATCCTGCAATACCTTGTAATTCATAAATGGTAATTAATTTCCCATTTTTATCAATATGTCGCAACAGGTTGTTTATTTCAATATCACTCAATAATTGAAGCTCTTGTAAATCCTCTCTACTGGCTTTATTTAAGTTGATTGGATGCTCTTTGTAGTAATTGAGTGCATCCAAAAGATTGGTATAATCAGCTTCTTCATTCTCCGAATTTTCAGCAATGTTTTCGAGCTGTTGTTGAATTTGACTATCGTCAGTTTTTTGAATAATGGTGTCTTGTGCAATAACGAATTCGTTTGCCAATAGCAAAAATACAAGCAAGCTTGTAATACGCAGTCCAAAAAAATTATTGCGCGGAAGCATTTGTTTTTTCTGCTTTAGCAAAGTTGTAGCTTAATCCAATTTGCGGACTAAAGCCAAGTGTTTGATGGTAAGTTCCAGCAAAATCAACCTTGAAATTTTTCAGATTCAATCCAAAGCCAAAACTGCTTAATGTTGGATTGGTAGATAATCCAATTCGAAGGTAAAATTCTTTAACGGCTTTGTATTCTAATCCAGCTTTAAATTCAGCTTTTTGTTTAATGTCTTTTTGGGTTTCAATGGCCAATGTTACTTTATCCGAAAAGTTATAGTCAGCTCCCAAACGAATAATTGTTGGTAGTCGTTCGTTGTCATACTCCGAAATTTTTGCTCTTGTAGGATTAAACACATGTGCTCCAATGGTAAGTCCTTTTAATGGTTTTGCTTGAATGCCAGCTTCGGCAGCTAAAACACCTTTATTTCCATACCCTTCGGCAATTCGTGTAGTTAAATAATCCATTGCAATTCCAGCCGAAAATTTATCGCCAAATGCTTTTGCAAAGGATAAGCTGTATTTGTTTTCACTGTATAGTTGGTAACCAAAGTTAGTAATGCACAAACCAAAAGTTCCAGCTTTTACGGGTATTGCAAGTGCTCCACCACGTATGCTGATTTCTTTGACCATAAATCGGTTTTCGTAGTTTACTCCTGCCGAAATGGTTCGTACAAATCCAAGTCCAGCTTGGTTATGATGTGCACTCCATACATCGTATAATGAAACGGATGCATTGCCCATGGCTGCTGATCGAGCTCCAATGGGGTAGTCCTCATTACCAGCATAAGAAATTATGCTGGTAAAAAAAGACAGTATGAATAGGTAGTGTTTATGCATCAATTAATTGTTTCAAATGTAAGGTGCTCAGATTATGTAATCGTTAAGCACTTATTAATTTGTTTTATAATCAAATTTGATAGCAGATAATTCTTGATTCGCTTTCAAAATTTTATTTTTCAAATTTTCTTTAAAATCGATGACTTTCTTTAAAAGTTCGTCATTTCCAGCTGCTAATATCTGAACAGCTAAAATTCCAGCATTTTGTCCACCATCTAAGGCAACAGTAGCAACAGGAATTCCAGGAGGCATTTGTAAAATAGATAAAACAGAGTCCCAGCCATCAATAGAAATGGAAGAGCGACATGGAACACCAATTACAGGAATTGGGGTAAATGCAGCAACAACACCAGGTAAGTGAGCAGCTCCACCAGCTCCAGCTATAATCACACGGATACCTTTTGTATGCGCATTTTTTGCAAAATCAGCAACTTGTTCGGGTACACGGTGTGCGCTCAATGCATTGATTTCAAAGGGTATTTTGAATTCATTAAGAATTTTAGCCGCTTCTTGCATGATAGGCATATCAGAAGTGCTGCCCATGATAATACTAACTTTTGGTGTCATATTTTAAATTAAAAGGATTATATGTTAAGCTTGTAAAATTAGCTTTTTTGCCCAAAAGAATAAAATAAAAACACTCGTTTTTTATAGCCTAATTTTGCGTAAATTCGCAGTTCAAAATAATAGTATGAATAAAGTAACATTAAAAGATAAAACCTTTAGAGTTAATATTCCGGCTAATGAAATTAATAAAGCCGTTGGAGAAGTTGCACATCGCATCAATGTTGAATTAAAAGATAAAAAACCACTTTTTTTAGCAGTGCTAAATGGTTCTTTTATGTTTGCTTCGGATTTGTTAAAGAAAATTACAATTGATTGCGAAATCTCTTTTGTGAAAGTTTCATCCTACCATGGAACAACAACATCTGGTTCTGTAAAAGAATTAATAGGTTTGAATGAAGATATAAAAGGTAGAACAGTTGTGATAATTGAAGATATTGTTGATACCGGTTTGACAATGGAGAGTGTGATTGCACAATTAGAAGCGAAGGAGCCTGCAGCAATTAAGATATGTACCTTGTTGTACAAGCCAGAAGCATTCCGCAAAAAATTTGATTTAGATTATGTTGCCATTGTTATTCCAAATGATTTTATTGTTGGTTACGGATTGGATTATGATGGTTTAGGAAGAAATCTTCCAGATATTTATGTGCTCGATAAATAATTTTTTAAAAATAAAAAACAACTCAACATGTTAAACATCGTTTTATTCGGTCCTCCAGGTGCAGGAAAAGGTACTCAATCAGAAAAGTTAATCGCTAAATATCAATTGGTTCATTTATCGACTGGTGATATTTTTAGAGCAAACATTAAAGGTGAAACTGCTTTAGGAACACTTGCTAAAAGCTATATGGATAAAGGTCAATTGGTTCCAGATGCAGTTACAATTAGCATGTTGGAGGCTGAGGTGAATAAAAACCCGAATGCAAAAGGTTTTATTTTTGATGGTTTTCCACGTACGAAAGCGCAAGCAGAAGCACTAGATGCTTTGTTGAAATCTAAAAATACAAGTATTACATTGATGCTTGCACTAGAGGTTCAAGAAGATGAGTTGAGAAAACGTTTATTGTTGAGAGGCCAAAATAGCGGTCGCCCAGATGATCAAAATCCTGAAATTATTCAGAAACGTATTGATGTGTATAACAACGAAACTTTCCCTGTTAAAGATTTTTATACCGCTCAAGGGAAATACAAAGGTGTTCATGGAATAGGTGAGATAGATGAAATTTTCAATGCTCTTTGCGCTGTAATTGATACAAAAGTAAGTGCTGAACCAAAAGCTGCGAAAGTTGCACCTAAAAAATCTGCACCTAAGCCTGCCCGTCCGTCAGGCGGGAAAGTTGTAGTAAAGAAAAAAGCTACGAAGAAAGTTGCAGCTAAACCTGCCCGTCCGGCAGGCGGGAAAGTAGTGAAGAAAACAAAATCGAAGCCTGTTGCTAAAAAGGCTGCAAAGAAAACGGCTGCTAAAAAAGCTACAAAGAAAGTAGCTCCTAAAAAAGCAACAAAGAAACTAGTGAAAAAGGCTGCTCCTAAAAAAGGAACAAAAAAGATTGTAGCTAAAAAAGCTGCAAAAAAAGTGACTCCTAAAAAAGTTGTAAAAAAGGCTGCTCCTAAACCTGCCCGTCCGTCAGGCGGGAAGGTTGTAAAATCTGTAAAAAAAGGCGCTTCAAAAAAAGTTGTTAAACGTGTCCGTCCGACAGGCGGAAAAGCAGCAAAGAAAATTGTAAAAAGAGTAGTAGCTAAACCTGCCCGCCCAGTTGGAGGGAAAGTTGCTAAAAAGAAAATTGTAGCTAAACCTGCCCGTCCGGCAGGCGGGAAATCAGCTAAGCCTGCCCGCCCAGTTGGAGGGAAAGTAATTAAGAAGAAAAAGAAATAAATCATTTTCAGGTTTACTGAGATTTGATTGATGAGTTGATTTTCTGTTGTAGAAAATCATATTAAACTAATTGAAACTATGGATTCGAATTTTGTTGATTATGTGAAGATATGTTGCCGCTCTGGAAAAGGAGGGGCTGGATCTATACATTTACATCGTAGTAAGCTAACATCTAAAGGTGGTCCCGATGGTGGTGATGGAGGTAGAGGTGGCCATGTGATTGTTCGAGGGAATAAACAATTTTGGACACTTATCCATTTAAAATACCGTAAGCATGTTATTGCTACTCCTGGTGGAAGTGGTGGAAGTGCTCGTATGACAGGTGCTGAAGGGAAAGATGAAATATTGGACGTGCCTTTGGGTACCATCATCAGAGATGCAGAAACAGGTGAAATAGAAGGGGAGATTACTGAGGAGGGACAAGAAATAATTGTTGTACCTGGTGGTAGAGGTGGTTTAGGAAATGATCATTTTAAATCATCCACCAATCAAACTCCTCGTTACGCACAACCAGGTGAAGATGGACGTGATGAGTGGAAAATTTTAGAATTAAAAGTTTTAGCCGATGTAGGTTTGGTTGGATTCCCCAATGCTGGTAAATCAACCTTGCTTTCTGTTGTTTCAGCTGCAAAGCCCGAAATTGCAAATTATCCTTTTACTACACTCGTTCCAAATTTAGGGATTGTGAAATACCGCGATTATAAATCGTTTGTAATGGCTGATATTCCAGGTATTATTGAAGGTGCTCACGAAGGAAAAGGAATTGGTTTGCGTTTCTTGCGTCATATCGAACGCAACTCTTCTTTATTATTTTTAATACCTGCCGATTCGGATGATATCATCAAAGAATATAAAATTCTGATCAATGAATTGGATCAATTTAATCCAGAATTATTACATAAACGAAGAATTTTAGCCATATCCAAATGCGATATGTTGGATGAAGAGTTGTTGGCTGAAATGAAAAAAGATATCAATAAACGATTCAAAGAAAAGAAAACGGTGCCTGTTCATTATATTTCTTCGCAATCCGGACAAGGACTTGTGGAATTAAAAGATGAAATCTGGAAACAGTTAAATACAACAACTGACGATAAAGCATTTGATTATTAATCTCTCTTGAGTTGATTTTGAGAGGAATCTATTTTTAATGGACATCATTCATACAATCAAACAACTCGATACCGAATTCTTTCTGTTTTTAAACAGCAAGCACAATTCGTTTTTTGATGTAGTGATGTATTGGGCAAGCCACAAATTTTTCTGGATTCCATTGTATGCCTTTTTCCTTTTTTTAGCCTATAAATATGTAGGTAAACGTGTTTGGTTAGTTGTTCTTTGTGCAGCATTAGCAGTATTGTTAGCCGATCAAATTTCTACCCAAGCATTCAAACATGTTTTTTTACGTTACCGTCCTTGCCATAATTTAACACTTCAATCGCAATTGCATTTGAATGGAAATTGTGGTGGTATGTATGGATTTATCTCATCGCATGCGGCCAATACATTTGCCATTGCCATGTTTTTGTTTTTATTATTTAAAGGCAGAATGAAATACTTTGGTGTATCCGTTTTTGCTTGGGCAAGTTTTGTTTCCTACAGTCGTATTTATAATGGCGTTCATTATCCTGCCGACATTGCCGTTGGTGCAATCGTAGGAATGGCAATTGGAATCGTTTGTTTTAAATTGTATCAATTTGCTAATACTAAACTTACACATGAATAATATACTACTGGTATTTTTGGGAGGTGGATTAGGAAGTGTTGTTCGCTATGGAATTTCTGAATTTGTAAAAACAAATTTTAAAGGCATTTTCCCAGTTGCAACTTTAGTATCAAACATTGTGAGTTGTATTATTTTGGCATTGGCCATTGGTTTTTTTAGCGAAAAAATTGGAGCCAATCCAACTTTACGAACACTTATTGTTATTGGTTTTTGCGGTGGATTTAGCACCTTCTCTACCTTTAGTTACGAAACAATTGAATTGATGAAATCGGGGAATTATAGCATTGCAATAGCAAATGTATTAATTAGCGTATCCGTGTGTTTAGCAGTCATTTTTGTTTTAACCAAACAATCTTAATTATGAAATAGCCATGTGCCAAATCGCACAAACCCGAATGAAGATACATGGCGTATACCATATGACAATAAAAAAAACATAAATATCTACATATGAAAAAGTATACTGTATTATTTCTTTTATTGACTTCCTTATTTGTGAAGGCACAAACAAATTCGACAAACCTTGCTAACGCAGCAAAAGGAAATTCAAAACCAAAATTAATAGTAGGAATTGTAATCGACCAAATGCGTTACGATTACATTTATCGTTTTTGGGATAAATTTGGAAACGATGGATTTAAAAAATTAGTCAATCAAGGTTATTTCTGTAAAAACACAAACTACAATTATGTTCCTACGTATACAGGTCCGGGACATGCTAGTATATACACAGGCACAACTCCAGCTGTACATGGCATCATTGCTAACGATTGGTATGATAAAACTACAGGAAAAACCATGTACTGTGCTGAGGATGCTGCAGTAACTGGTGTGGGCACTACAGCTAAAGAGGGCAAACGTTCTCCTGTTAACATGTTAACCACCACCATTACCGATGAATTGCGTATTTCTTCGAACATGAAATCAAAAGTAATTGGCATTGCATTAAAAGATAGAAGTGCTATTTTACCAGCTGGTCATACTGCCAATGCTGCTTATTGGTTTGATGGAAGTGTTGGTGGATTTATTTCAAGCACTTATTACATGAATGAATTGCCTGCTTATGTGCAAGCATTTAATAAAAAAGAGTTGCCTAAAAAATATTTATCGCAAGCATGGAATACCTTATTGCCTATTGAGCAATATACCGAAAGTGTTGCCGATGATAACAAATATGAGTTTGTAGCAAAAGGTGAAACAAAGCCTGTGTTCCCACACAATCTTCCAGCTTTGCACGAAAAAAATGGTGGCTTGGGAATGATTCGTAGTACACCTTTTGGAAACACGCTTACCAAAGATTTTGCAATGGAGATCATCAAAAATGAAAACATGGGCAAGGGAACGGCAACCGATTTTTTAGCAGTATCTTTTTCGTCACCCGATTATATTGGACATTTATATGGACCAAACTCCATTGAACAAGAGGATGATTATTTGAGATTGGATTTGGAATTAGCAGAATTGATTACATTCATTGAAACGCAAGTAGGAAAAGGAAATGCATTGGTGTTTTTAACTGCCGATCATGCTGCGCCTGAAGTGCCTGCTTATTTAATGGATTTGAAAATACCAGCAGGTTATTTGAATGAAGATAAATTATTTAGCGATTTAAAAAAGTACATGGCAAAAACATATGGCGATTCACTTGTTGTATCCTATTCTAACCAGCAAGTATTTTTGAATCAACAAGTATTGGAAAATAAAAAGTTGATGCCACAGCAAGTGCAAGAAGATGTTACAAATTTTATAATAAAACAAGAACATGTTTCGGAAGTGCTAACTGCAACAACCTTAAATAATGCTCAGTTTACAGAAGGAGCGCGTTATTTGATGCAAAAAGGATTTAATGTAAAACGTTCGGGCGATGTGCTTGTTAATTATGAGCCAGGTTATGTCGATTTTCCACACTACGGAACTACACACGGTTCGCCTTACAGTTATGACACCCATGTGCCATTATTGTTTTATGGTTGGCATGTAAAACACGGAAGTACAACAGAACAAATTTACATTACCGATATTGCTGCAACATTAGCAATGATGCTAAACATCCAATTCCCGAATGGTAGTTCTGGAAAGCCAATACAAGCATTAACTTCACCTCGTTTTCCGATGTCGAATGGAGATGCTGTGGAACGAACAAAGTAATGACTTCAACTCTTTATCTCTACTCCAAAAGAGATTAGATAGGACTAATAAAATAGTATTTAAATAAACAAACACATGTATAGAAAGAAAATACTTTGCGAACCTTTGCGTAGAACCTTTGCTCGCTTTGCGGTTAAAATTTCTGCATTTTTGTTTTTGATTTTTACGAATTCGTTGTCTGCTCAATTACCAAATACGGATATTTGGTTGTATGATATCAATTATAAGTTTGATTCTATTTTTTTATCGAACGGACAAAATATTACCAATAGAATTGGTTATGATAATCAACCTGTTTTTTCTGCAGATGGAAAAGAGTTATTGTTTACTTCCATAAAAGAGGATAATCAAGCGGATATCTATAAATATTCAATGGATACGAAACAAACCGTTCAAATAACTTCTACTACCACAAGTGAGTATTCTCCACAGATAATGCCTGACGGGAAAAACATTTCTGTAGTGATGGTAGAAAAAGATAGTACTCAACGATTATGGAAATTTCCGATTGCCGGTGGTGCTCCAAGCCTAGTGCTTGAAAAAACTGATTCCATTGCGTATTATTCTTGGTACTTAAAAAATGAATTACTCTTTTCAACAATTGATGTTCCTTCGCGATTGAATTTTGTAAGTATTAAAAAACAAACACCTGATAAGGTAGATGTAAATGTGGGAAGATGCCTTAAATTGCATAACAATGTGTTTTATTATCCTAAAAAGTATTCCGACAATTCGTTTCGTATTTATGGATTTAATGTTGAAGACTGGAAAGTAAAAGAAATTGGAATGGTGATTGAAAACGAAGATTTTGATTTTTTGGATGATGATATCATTTATGGAAAAGAAAATGAATTGTTTAAATTGAATAGTTTTGATAAAAAAGTTGTTAAAATCGCTAATTTGTCAGTTGATGGTCTTGGAGCTATATCCCGAATTGCAGTTAGCGCTGATGGAACAAAATTGGCCATTGTTGCAGAGAAAAAATAAATGGAAATAGAGGAATACAAAAACGGTGACTACCTGGTATCTACTGATCCTAATAAACTTGAATTGAAAGTAATTCATGGGTATTTGTCTCGTTCCTATTGGGCCGAAGAAATTCCTTTCGAAACGGTAAAACGTTCGGTTGAGCATTCCCTTTGTTTTGGTGTGTATACCGCAGACAAACAAATTGGTTTTGCTCGCGTTATTTCTGATTATACCACCTTTGCCTATCTAGCCGATGTTTTTATTTTAGAAGAAGAACGAGGAAAAGGACTTTCTAAATTTTTAATGGAATGTATTCTAAAGCACAAGGAACTACAAGGCTTACGTAATTTTTCCTTAATGACCCAAGATGCTCATTCCTTGTATGCGCGTTATGGATTCAAGAATATTCCCAAGCCCGAAAATTTTATGGCAAAAAAGATTGATGGGATTTATAAGAAGAACAAATGAGTTTTTATGACCTATCAAAAGAAGATCGTTTACTATTGGTAGCTAAAATGGCTCAACGAATAGAATCAGATATTCAAAAAAATACACGTACAAACATACTTACCTATTTTTCAGACGAAGATACCTATATTCGAAAATCAGCTTACATCGCTCTTGGAAGAATATACAAAGCCAATATTCCCTTACAAAAATCGATTCTTAACTTGTTATATGAACTTTTAAAATCTACAAATGAGAAAGTCCGCCAAACGGTGGTTAATGCTGCAGGTGAAATTGGAATGCAAGATTTTAAGCCCATTGAAAAGTTTATGGAAACAGGATTGTTCGATATGCATCATTCGGTTAGGAATGCAGTAATTGGTTCCATCAAAAAAATGAGTGAGAAGAATCCCCAACCAACATTGGCGTTTGCTAAACGGTATTTACATCACGAGGACAAAGAAATTCGAAGAGAAATTTGTCATGGTATTGAACTTCGTGGAAGAAAATATCCGCAAGACATTCTCCCATTATTAAAAGAATTGGAGTTTGATAAAACTGCTCGTGTAAGAAATACCTTGGTACATGTATTGGGTCAAATAGCCTATAAAAAAGGATGTTTAGAAACAGTAATTGCCGATTTAAAAACTTGGAAAAACAAAGAAGTTGTTACCGCAGCAATTGATGAAATTATTGACGTACATGAACGATATAAAAATTTTGCTGTAAAAACACAAGAAGAAGCAATTAAGTACATTGAAAAACATTTTAAATAAAAAATCCCCTTCAAAACTGAAGGGGATTTTTATTTATGCTTTTTTTCTTCGTCCTAATCTGCTAAAGATATTTTCCAGCAAAGTGATGAATCGTTTTAATACATCGAAGTATAAAGTGATTGCTAGTAATAAGGACATTCCCCATACTACCGAAATGTTGAACCAATACGTATCATAGAATTTGCCAAACAATTTTTTACGTGGAGCATAAAAATGTGCTTTCCCGTTATTGTTCATTGGATCTAAATAGATTGGATCTATTTTTTGAATAAACTCTCCATTCAAATCCAAAATTCTATTGGTAGTAGTTCTGTTGGTTACCAAATCGTGTAAGCTTTCATTTTCATAAGCATCTTTATCTTTTAGATATTGAGCACGTGCTACACTGTCCTTGTTTTGTTTAGATATTTCTTTGTCCTTTAATTCGGTAGCACGTTTAAAGTTGTTTAAATAAACCGTTCTTAAGTTATCCAAGCAATCTCTTGTTTGGTTAGCTACTGTTGGTCCAAATTGAGCAATGTCTAGTTTTTCAAGACTAGCACATTTTATTTTTTCATTACCAGTTACTTTTAATTCCTTGATAATTTCATTTTTAATCATGGTCAAGGCATCAATCACTTCTTGCTTGCTTTCTGGTTTTTTCAGATTGCTTTCACAAAAATCAATTTTCGATTGCATTGCTGGCAACCAATAATCTTTTTTGTAAGTAGAAATACTTAATGCTTTGTCGTATTTGTAGGTAGTCTTGTTGAACTTATTATCCTTAAATTGTTTTACCGCCAATGCTTCAAATGCCCAACGCGATGCCATTGCATCACCAATAGTAGGCACAACACTTTGTGAAGTAATGATTGGATTTAATTTGTCGAATTTTACCATTACACCACTAAACAATAATTGTGGGATAATTAAAATTGGAATTAAAATGTAAATGGTTACCGCTGAGTTGAAACTTGCAGAGATATTTAATCCAAGCATGTTTGCAAAACAGAAGGTGGTGAACAATAAGAACCAATAAGCACCATTCATGCCTTGTATCTCTAATACATAATTACCAACCAATACAAACAATATTGCTTGTATAGCAGATAAAGAGAACATGATTACAATCTTCGACCATAAATAACTTCCTTTACTTAAGTTAAGGAACGATTCACGTTTCTGAATTTTTTTATCACGTATAATCTCTTCGGCACTCACCGTTAATCCAATAAACAAGGCAACTACCACTGCCATGAACATGTAAATGATAATGTTTTCATTTTCGCGGAAGGTGTATCCAATTTTATTGGAAAGATCCAAATTCACAAACTTAATAAAGTAAGCAAGGATGAATGCCAATGCAGGCGCCTCTAATAAGTTGATGGATAAATATTGTTTGTTGGTAAGCTTAGATAAAACGTCACGAGTAATAAATACATTAAACTGTTTTAACTTGTTTGGAATTTTGAACGTACTCTCTGGTATCTCAGTGTAGTTTCCTACATCTTCTACTTTCTTTTCAATTTTTTCGCGGTAATGAACATTCCATTCACTTGGAGAAATTTTACGGTTGAGTGTTAAATTACCATACTCATCCAATACTTTCGATTCGATGATGTTGAATACCTGTTCTGGATTAACGTTACCACATTCAATACATTCACTTTCATTGCTGTTAACATGATTAACAACTGTTTTGAAATAAATAACCGAATCAACAGGGTTTCCATAATAAATTGGATAACCACCCACATCCAAAATCATTAATTTGTCGAACATCTTGAAAATGTCTGACGATGGTTGATGGATTACCACAAAAACCAACTTGCCTTTTAATGCAAGTTCTTTTAGTAAGTCCATGATGTTTTCTGAATCGCGCGATGATAAACCTGAAGTAGGTTCATCTACAAACAATACAGATGGTTCACGAATTAACTCCAAGGCAATGTTCAAACGTTTACGCTGACCACCAGAAATTGTTTTTTCCAATGGGCTACCTACTTTTAAATCACGCGTTTCAATTAATCCAATGTCAGTCAATACATCAACCACCATTTCGGAAATTTCCTTATCAGGCTTGTTTCCGAAACAAAGTTTTGCATTGTAAAAAAGATTTTGAAATACAGAAAGCTCTTCAATCAACAAATCATCTTGTGATACGTGACCAATTACACCTTCAATTTTATTTTTTTCGGTATGGATGTTTATTCCGTTTATTTTAACAGAACCACCACTCGGAATTTCATTACTGTTTAATACATTTAATAAGGTTGACTTACCAGCACCCGATCCTCCCATGATACCGATAAGTTTTCCTGATTCTTCAGAGAAATTGATATCGCGTAAACCTAATTTTCCACCTTTAAATTTGTACTCTAAGTTTTGAACTACAAAAGACACTTTTGCTTTTGAAGTATCACTCATGAACGAACTTAAAATATCACTATAGTATACAGGTTTTACTTTTGAGCTACGTAATGATGAACCAGGAGTTAAGATGTAAACTTTACCTTGGAATAATAACTGACCATTTAATAATAAATCACTTTTTCCAAAATAAACCAACACATACATGTTTACACTAGGTATCCATAATACACGTGCTTGTCCGGTTACACCTTCAGCATAAATATGTTTTGTTTCGTTAAAGCTGTGTGTTTGTTTGTTATCGATTACCAGTACTTTTGATGAGTCAGGAATTTGATCACCTTTAGCTTGGATAAACGACATACAACTTTTGAACTCGGCATCTTCAATGTTAAACGTTTCCGCAACTGTTGTTACGAATTCCATTTCTTGTTCTGCAATCTCTTCGTTTGAATTGATAAATTCAATCAAACGTAATAACACAACCACTTTTTGAACTTGTGTAAGCTCAGCATTTATTTGCGTACAAATTTTTAAAACTTTAACAGAGTTTAAGGAAGTACGTTTTGCAGTACCATCTTTCTTTTTAGTTACTTGATGATGCGCTTCTAAAAACTCATCAAATATTTTTAAATATTGGTCAACTAACTCTTGATTTAATTGCTGCTTTAAGAACGATTGTACAATTAGTCGTCCGTTGTCATTAATTCCATCCACCCTTGCAATAATTGCAAACATTTGCATCAGGGCTTTCAGTATTCGTTCACTCATTGTTTTTGTACGTTATGTGTTATTGAAAAAAAAAGACATTAATACCGCAGTAATTAATGCCTTTTAAAAATTTAGGTCTGGAGTATTATTTTGCTTGTTTGAATCCAATTAAAACTACTGCTCTTCCCGAACCAGCTTGTGCGCCATCTAATCGAGCTTCAATTGTACAATCTAATGTGTTGTTGATTTTGAAATCCCAGTATGGAGCATTTTTAAATTCGCTGTTCGTGAAAAGCAAATTGTGTTCGCTATCATAAACAGAGAATACTAAGTTTCCATCGCTTAAACCACTACATGCAGCAACTCTGTAAATAGTTCCACCATATAATGTTGTGTGAAATTCAGCTGTTTCATCTGCATTCATCAATAATGCACGGTATTGTTGTCCATCAGAAATAAATTGGTTCCCCAAGTGTCTAGCACATGCATTTGCAACAGTATCTGCTATTTGAGCTGATGCAGAATTTACTGCTATAAATCCTAATAGTACAAAAGCTAATTTTAATAATCCTTTTTTCATAGTTTGTATAATTTCAATATTTTAAATTCAATGAGTCTATCCTAGTTTAAAAAATTAACCAACAATTTGGCTTCTGATTGATTTCACTTTTTGTGAAATAGATTCAATTTGCTCAGGAGTAATGTTTACTTCTGATTTGCTGTTGATTGTTGTTAATTTTTTCTCAGCATCTGTTGTTGGTTTTTCGTATGTGTATTTGAATTCTACACCATCAAAAACAGTTGCTAAATCGTTTAAGTTGTCAATAAACTCAGTGTATTCTGGTTGACTGTAATATTGAGTTAATAATTTTATTAAGCTTTGTAACGATGATTTTTGTTCAGCAATTCTACGCTTAACATCTTCGTTTGGCTTTGTTTTGTATACGTTTGTTGCAAAGTATAAACTTTCTAACCATCCACCAGCTAGTACCAATCCACTAACATCGTTTCTGTCGTTGTTTTTTAAGTAAGAATCGCTAGAACGGTAAGCAACACCAACCAATACCAACATCGAATCTTTGTTTCCTAAATTCTTTTGGAAACGCTCAATTGTTTTAGCATCAAATGCTCCTGAAACACCTAATTCATCTGCTAATTTTTTAGCAGAATTTAAGTAGCCAATTGCATCTTGTGTTTGGTCATAAATAGTTACATAACCTAAGTCAGCTCCGTAAATACCAAGGTTTAAAGCTTTAGAAAAGTTCGTAGAGTAGTCAGATGACTTACTTGCTGGATTTAAAATCTCTTTGCTATAAGCAGCACCGCTGTTTTTAATTAAAAAAGCAGTTTGAATTGGTGAAGGGATACTAAAAATCTCTCCATTAATGTTCAATATAGTTGTTTGTGTACTATCTACTGGAGGTAATTCATCTGTGTTAGCAGTGTCATCACCACCACATCCTGCAGTTAATAATGCAGTAACTGATAATAATACGAATGATCCTTTAAGTGTAATAAATTTTAATCTCATTTCAGATTATGGTTTTAGGGTTTTAAATGAATGCTCAAAAATAACACTTTATCTAATAAAACAAACAATTCATCTGCATTTTTTTGCATTTTTATCTGAATTCTGCGATTTTGATTTGTTTGAATTGTAATTAACTGAAAATCAGTTGCTATTGGATTTAATTAATGTTTTAATAAATACTTACCTTTGCAAAAAAAATAAGCGTGAATAAAGAGCAAGATATTAAAATGATGGCCAAGACCATTTTTGGCTTAGAAGAGACTTTAGCAGGAGAACTTTTACGATTGGGTGCCAAAGATGTAGAAATTCATAACAGAGCAGTTAGTTTTGTTGGCGATAAAGGATTTATGTACAAGGCAAATTTAAATGCCCGTACAGCTTTACGCATTTTGGTTCCCGTTGAAACGATAACAGTTGTTAACGAAAAATCACTTTACGAAGGCATTCAATCCATCGATTGGGAAAAATACATGGATGTAACCGATACATTGGCAATCGATTCAGTTGTTAATTCCGATTTGTTTACTCATTCACAATACGTTTCTCAAAAAGCAAAAGATGCAATTGTAGATCAGTTTAGAGCAAAATACGGTGAACGCCCTAGTGTTGATTTAGACAAACCAACCATTCGTATCAACCTGCATATTTTTAAAGATGTTTGTACCATTTCTTTGGATAGCTCTGGTGAGTCGCTCCACAAACGTGGTTACCGCGACAAAACAAATTTAGCGCCCATCAACGAGGTGCTTGCTGCTGGGTTGGTAATGTTGAGCGGCTGGGATAAACGCACCAATTTTATTGATCCAATGTGTGGTTCTGGAACCATTGTTATTGAAGCTGCATTGTATGCAAATAATATTCCTGCTGGTTATTTTAGAGAAGATTTTGGTTTTATGCGTTGGCATAAATTTATGCCGTTTGATGAAGAATTATGGGATACCATTTTTGATGCTGCTATCAATAAAATAACCAATCACGAACAAGTTATTATTGGTGGTGAATTATCACCAAACGTTGCTAAAAAAGCAAAAGAAAATGTGAAATTTGCAAAAGTGGACGACATTGTTACAATTCGTAATTGTGATATGAAAGATTTTGAAGTGCCTCCTGGACGTGGTGTTGTAATTATCAATCCACCCTACGGAGAACGAATGGTGAAAGATAATATTGAAGAGCTGTACAAAATGATGGGTGATACTTTCAAACAAAAATTTGCAGGTTACAATTGTTGGATTTTAAGTTCAAACATGGATGCATTCAAACATGTTGGTTTGCGACCAACTCGTAAAATAGCTTTGTTTAATGGTCAGTTAGAATGCCGTTTTATGAAATTCGAAATTTATGAAGGCACTAAAAAGATTCATAAGTTGGAAGGAAGAAAAGATTAGTTGTTGGTTAAGTCCTTGCTGGTGTTATCACCTGCAAGATTATTTTAATTGTTGATTCGTAGACCTTACATTCTTAATTTGTAATAACATATACTATGAAAAAAATTGCTGTTTTTACATCTGGAGGTGATTCGCCAGGAATGAATGCTTGTATTCGTGCGGTGGTGCGAACAGCCATTTATCATAACATAGAGGTTGTTGGTATCATGCATGGTTACGATGGAATGATTAACGATGAATTTATTCCCTTAGATGCGAAGTCAGTTGCTAACATTATAAACAGAGGTGGTACTATTTTAAAGACAGCTCGTAGTAAAGAATTTTTTACACTAGAAGGAAGAAAAAAAGCAGCGGCAAATTTACAGAAGCATAAAATTGATGGTGTCGTTGTAATTGGTGGTGATGGTTCGTTTAAAGGTGCTTTGCAATTTAGTGCTGAATGTGCTATTCCTTTTGTTGGTTGTCCGGGCACTATCGATAATGATTTAATTGGAACTGATTTTACAATTGGTTATGATACTGCCATTAATACGGTGGTTGAAGCTGTAGACAAAATACGCGATACAGCCGAAAGTCACGATCGTTTGTTTTTTGTAGAAGTAATGGGACGCGATGCGGGATTGATTGCATTGCGCGCTGGAATTGGCGTTGGAGCGGAAGCGATTTTAATGCCCGAAACAAAAACGGATCTTGAAGATTTAATTAAACGTTTAGAGAGTGGGCGAAAAAATAAATCATCAAAAATTATTTTAGTTGCCGAAGGAGATGATGCAGGTGGTGCTTTTGTAATAGCTGAGCAAGTAAAAAAACGATTGCCTTTTTACGATACACGTGTAACTATTTTAGGACACATACAACGTGGTGGAAACCCAACAGCTATGGAGCGTGTGAATGCAAGTAGAATGGGGTTTGCTGCTGTTGAAGCATTAATGAAAGGCGAAAAGAATGTAATGATTGGCATTGTAGACAAACAAATCAGCTACACCCCATTCGAAAATGCAGTGAAACACATTCAGGAATTAAATCCCGATTTAATGCGAATGGTAAATATATTATCCCTTTAAAACATTTTGAATCATTTTCTGTTTTATAGAAAATACAATTATGAATTCTAAAATTTTAATATCATTTTTTTTAATCCTTATTCTGTCAGGCTGTAGTTTGTTTCGTCCTTCTCCAAACAAGCTATATAAGCGTGCCGTAAAAGCACAACCTTACGATGTAATTATTGTTCCAGGCGTGCCTTTCGAAGGAACAGAATGGACAATGGCTATGCGTGGTCGCGTTATTTGGGCTTCCTATTTAATAAAAAAAGGGATTGCTAAGAATGTAATTTTTTCGGGTGGTGCAGTGTATACGCCTTATGTTGAAGCTCGTATAATGGCTTTGTATGCGGAGCAATTGGGTGTGCCAAAAGAAAAAATAATTCTCGAAGAAAAAGCAGAGCACAGTACCGAAAATATTTACAATTCCTATTGGCTTGCCAAAGAAATGGGATTTACAAAAATAGCAGTAGCTACCGATATGTTTCAATCGAAACTACTGATGGGTTTCACCAATCGTAGATTTAAATTGCCCATTGCACATATTCCATTTGTGGTAGATACGCTTAAAACAATACATGATGTTAATCCTATAATTGATCCTAGCTCTGCAAAAGTGGATAATTTCAAATCAATACTAGAAACACAAACAAAGCGTTATCGCTGGAGAGGTACTCGTGGAAAAAATATCAAATTCCGAAAAGAATAAATCCGTTAATTGTTTGTAATTCTTCCTGCTAAATTCCCTCGTATTGGTATATTTGTATCATGAGCAGGATTACCCTTTTTGTTGATGTCATTTTGCCTTTGTCGGTTCCTAATTTGTACACCTACCGTGTGCCATTCGATTGGAACGAGTCAATTGCTATTGGTCAACGCGTGGTTGTTCAATTTGGACGAGGTAAATTATATTCCGCTCTTGTGCGTAGAATTCACGAAACGCCTCCTCAACAATATGCAGCTAAATACATTGAATCCATTTTGGATGATACTCCTATTGTAAACGAAAAACAATTTGCGTTATGGGATTGGATGTGCAGCTATTACATGTGTACCATTGGCGAAGTTATGGTTGCTGCGCTTCCTGGTGGTTTGCGTTTATCGAGTGAAACAAAATTGATTTTAAATCAAGGATACAAAGAGCAGTTAGCAACAATTGAATTAATGGATAAAGAATTTTTAATTCTAGATGCCTTAGAAATTCGAGAAGTGCTTACACTAAATGAAGTATCGGATATCATCGAACAAAAAACGGTATATCCAATAATAAAACTGTTGATTGAAAAGGGCATCGTTATCATTCAAGAAGAATTAAAAGAAAAGTTTAAACCTAAAATAGAAACGTTCATTCGCCTTGCCGAACAATTGGATAATGAAGAACAATTGAAATTGATTTTCGAAAGTTTAGAAAAAAAAGCAAGTAAGCAATTGGATGTATTGATGGCGTATTTAAAGCTATCGGACCGTTATTCGAAACAACCAAAAGATGTAAAGAAAAAAGATGTATTGAAATTGGTAGAGGGGGCAGAAGCATCGATTAAAGGCTTAGTAAAGAAAAATATTTTTGAATTATATGAATGTGAAGTTGGACGATTAACAGCTTACGAAACCGAAAACAAAGTTTCGCAGCTCAATGAAATTCAACAGCAAGTTTTAGATTCAATCAATCATCAGTTTGGAAATAATGTTACTAATGTTGCGACAAAATCAGAAACGAAAGATGTTATTTTATTGCATGGAGTTACCTCCAGTGGTAAAACGGAAATTTATGTAAAGCTTATTGAGCAGGCTTTAGCAGGTGGAAAGCAGGTGTTGTACTTGTTGCCGGAAATCGCTTTAACAACACAAATTATTAATCGATTAAAAAAATATTTTGGTGAAGCAGTAGGTGTTTATCACAGTAAGTTTAATGAGAACGAACGTGTTGAGGTTTGGAAAAATGTGTTGAATGCAGATGATAAGAAAGAAAAATCAAAAGTTCAATTAATCATTGGTGCTCGCTCTGCTTTATTTTTGCCATTCAGTAATTTAGGATTAGTGATTGTGGACGAAGAACATGATACCTCTTTTAAACAATACGATCCAGCACCTCGCTACAATGCACGTGATGCCGCTATTTATTTAGCACACATCCATAAAACAAAAACCTTGTTGGGCTCAGCCACTCCAAGTGTCGAAAGTTATTTTAATGCACAAGAGGGTAAATATGGTTTTGCCGAAATGACCAAACGATTTGGTGGAATCCAAATGCCCGAAATTTTAATTTCGGATGTAAAAGAAGCAGCTAAGAAAAAAATGATGAAGTCGCATTTTTCACCCATGCTGCTCGATCATATTTCTTTGGCATTACAGAATAAAGAACAAGTAATTTTATTTCAAAATAGAAGAGGTTTTGCACCGCAACTCGAATGTGATACCTGCGCTTGGGTGCCGCAATGTAATAATTGTGATGTTAGTTTAACCTATCATAAAAACACCAATCAATTGCGTTGTCATTATTGTGGGTATTCAATAAAACCACCCAATAAATGTGGTGCTTGTGGCGATACAACCATTAAAATGAAAGGATTTGGTACCGAAAAAATTGAAGAGGAATTGGCTATTTTTTATCCTGCCGCAAAAATTGCTCGTATGGATTTAGATACTACCCGTAGCAAATTTGCACATCAACATATTATTCAAGATTTTGAAGATGGAAAAATTGACATTTTGGTTGGAACACAAATGGTTACCAAAGGATTGGATTTTGATAATGTAAGTATGGTTGGAATTCTAAATGCCGATAGCATGCTTAATTTTCCAGACTTTAGAGCGTTTGAGCGCAGTTATCAATTAATGGCGCAAGTGTCGGGAAGAGCTGGAAGAAAGAATAAACGAGGAAAAGTAATTATTCAAACACAAAATCCCGACCATAGTATTATCCAAAATGTATGGAACAATGATTATTTGAGTATGTATACAAATCAATTATTGGATCGAAAAAACTTTAATTACCCTCCTTATTATCGATTGGTTGAAATCACGATCATTCATAAAGATTTAGATTTAGTAAATGGTGCCTCAAAAAGTTTAGCAGATGATTTAAAACAGCACTTTGCTAGCCGAATTCTAGGTCCTGAGTTTCCTTTGGTATCTAGAATCCGTAATCTGTACCACAAAAATATTTTATTGAAAATTGAACGCGATGCTTCTGTTGTTCAAGCTAAAAAAATTGTAAGTGATTTAATTGTCAATTTTAAAAATCAACCAGCATTTAAATCCATTCGTGTTCAAATTGATGTAGACCCAATGTAATCAAGGGCTATTGACCTTGGTTTAAATATGTTTTAATTCCTTGGTAGTAAGCTTCAGCAACTTCTTTGATTCGTTCATTTTTTGTTTTGTCGCTTTCTTTATTCAAGGCTTTGCATTCATTGATATTGTCTTGATAAAGTGTCTCGCCATAAACGAGTGGCCCATGTATATAGCGTGTAAGTTGTAAGTTGCGGCAGTATACTCCTTTTTTCTCTGTTGTTAAGCAACCTTCACGTAAGTATTTAGCATCTGTCGGTCCAGCAGTTTTTACTTTTAGTATTGATTCAAATTTTTCGGTAGTAGCACCACTAAGTAGAATCGATTCTTCAATGTCCTTAGTTGCAATCATTCTTAAAAATTCGAAACGTTTTTCCTGAGAGGATAAATCACCTGGCATAAATGCCCCTCCAATAAATGTCATGTTGTAATTTTTTTGTCCCGGAGTTTTCCAGCCCGTATTTGTTTCATCTACATTAAAATGAATAATAACTGTAAAATCGGGATTAAATGCATTGATAATGTTTGCGCGTTCAGCAAGTTCAATGTCTTTGAAAAATAAAAATTTATTACGTTTTGTGAATTTTGGACCTAACATCAGGTTCTTTTTATCAGCTGATAATTTCCCAGATTTGTTTAGTTCTTCTACTTTATTTTTATAATCATTTTTTAACCAATCATCAAATGTTTTTCCGAAGGCTGTATATCCATTTTTTTGTCGAGTTAAAAAAACAGTAGCACCATCTGCTTCAAGCTTTTCTTTTAGTAAAATGGCTGTCGCATACGTCAACATTCCCTCTGCAATTTGAATAGAGTCAGGTAGTCCATTAACACTGTCTTTTTTAAAGTTGAGTGATTTCATCTCTAATTTTCCAGTCTCAAAATCACCAGCCATGTGACCAGGGTCTATTGCTATTTTTAATCCACTAAGCGGTTTAAGATGATTGTAGTTTGCTGATTTATCTTCTTTAATTGCAGAAGATTGAATACTTCCATGTTTTTTTGAACTAAAGTAAGCCGCATTTTTACCTTCACGAATACATGCATTAAATTCCTGTAATTGCTCCCATTTAATTTTAAATTCAACCGAATCGTTTTGTTTGTGTGCTGGTGTTGCGTATATTTTTATACCTTCTTTGTCAATTTTGTAATAATTGGAAAGCATTTTTTCTCTGTCCAAGTATTTTACTACTTTTTTATTGTAATAATTGATTTTGTACTGATTGGTAGTGTCTTGCGGGTAGCAGTGGATGAATATTAATAGTAATAGTAAAGTCAGCAGTTGTTTTTTCATTTGTGGTAATCTTCTTTTCTTGTTTCAAAAATAAGAAATAATGTGGCACAACTATTTTGATTAATTTTGTTTTATGAACATCAAAGGAATAGTATTCGATTCAGAATTTACATTTAAGACATCCCGCAGTGGTGGTGCGGGTGGACAAAATGTAAATAAAGTATCTACAAAAGTAGAACTCGACTTTGATGTAGTGAATTCTGCTTTATTAAGTGAAGAGCAAAAAACTATTGTTTTAACCAAGCTTGCAAATAAAATTTCGAAAGAAGGAATTCTGCAAGTAATATCACAAACGGAACGTAATCAGTTGGGCAATAAAGAAATTGTAATAAAGAAATTTTACGAATTATTACACAACTGTTTTGTAGTTCAAAAAAAACGAAGAGCTACAAAGCCTAGTCGTTCTGCAAAAGAAAAACGGTTAACATCAAAAAAGCGTGATTCTGATATCAAGAAGTTGAGGAAGAAAGATTGGTAAATTTTAATTATACCGCTTTATCCATTTATTATACCTACCTTTGTTTCACTTACATGAATTAAACTACTCATTGTCATTTTATCGATACTCGATACTTTTTGTCTCTCAATGCTTTCGGAGTTAACAATCCCCAAAAATTAGAAGTTTAACCAGTAAAAAAAGAATTCCATTTCATCAGACCGGTGAATGAGAACCTTTTTAAAACTATCCGGTCTATAAACTAATTTCATTCATAATGTCATTTGAAAATTTAAATTTAATTGAGCCCATCCTTAAGGCTTTAAAAACTGAGGGTTACACAACACCAACACCTATTCAAGCACAAGCAATACCATTGGTGTTACACAAACACGACTTACTTGCATGTGCACAAACAGGTACAGGTAAAACAGCAGCATTTGCAATCCCTATTATTCAATTGTTAACAGAAGATAAAACGCCTACCCAAGGAAAGAAAGCAATTAAATGTTTGGTACTTACACCAACACGTGAACTTGCTATTCAAATTGGAGAAAGCTTTGCAAACTATGGTAGAAATACAAATTTAAAATACAAAGTTATTTTTGGAGGCGTTAATCAATATTCACAGGTTGAATCATTACGTTCGGGAGTGGATGTTTTAATTGCTACTCCAGGTCGTTTATTAGATTTAATGAATCAGCGTCATGTTGATATTTCAAACATTAAATTCTTTGTATTGGATGAGGCTGATCGTATGTTGGATATGGGCTTTATTCATGATGTAAAAAAGGTGATTGCGAAATTACCAGCAAAACGTCAGTCGTTATTTTTCTCTGCTACAATGCCTCCAGTTATTGTTAAGTTAGCAGATACTATTTTGGTGAACCCTTCAAAGGTAGAAGTAACTCCAGTTTCATCAACTGCTGAAAAGATTAATCAGGTTGTTTATTTTGTAGATAAAGAAAATAAAAAACCATTGTTGATTGATATTTTAAAAAATAATAAAATAGAACGTGTGCTTGTTTTTACGCGTACCAAGCATGGTGCCGATAAAGTGGTGAAAGATTTAATAAAAGTTGGAATTCAAGCACAAGCAATCCATGGAAATAAATCACAAAATGCACGTCAGAATGCATTGAATAATTTTAAGTCCAAATTAACACGTGTGTTGGTTGCTACAGATATTGCAGCTCGTGGAATTGATATTGATGAATTGTCACATGTTATCAATTATGAATTGCCAAATGTTCCAGAATCATATGTTCACCGTATTGGAAGAACAGGTAGAGCAGGAGCAAGTGGAATAGCTATTGCATTTTGCGATGCAGAAGAAAAAGAATACTTAAGAGATATTCAGAAATTAATTGGTAAAACAATTCCAGTGATTGATGACCATGCGTATGAATTAAAAAACCATACGGTTGTTAAAACACCACAAAAACAACAACAACGTAGAAGTGGTTCTTCGCAACGAAACGCTTCTCGTGGAAACAGCACAAGCAATAGTTCTGCTTCTCGAGGACAAGGAAAACCGCGTACTCCGAATAGAAGTGAGTCAAGCGCTTCACAACAAAAACCGAGTAATGGAAATCGTGAACAAGCTCGATCAACAGAAGGTTCTAAACCAAAGAAAAAATGGTTTGGTGCAGAACGAAGATCTTCTTAGTATTAACCTAATCGTTTAATGATTTCATTCCAAATGGAATCAGCTGGAGGAGGAGCAATGATTGTAATTAGCTCTTTTTTTACAGGATGAATAAATTCAATTTTGCGAGCATGCAAATGTATGCTCGCATCTTTATTTGTTCTATCAAAGCCGTATTTAATATCTCCTTTAATTGGACATTTAATAGTAGATAGCTGCACTCTAATTTGGTGGTGACGACCAGTATGTGGCGTGATTTCTAACAGGTGATAATTGTCTAAACTTAAAATTAATTCGTAATCTAATTCAGATCGTAAAGCGCCTTGTTGCTCCTTTTCGTAGGCACGTGAAATGTTCTTTGCTTCATTCTTTTTTAGATAATGAATAAGTTTTCCTTTAATGGTTTGTGGTTTATTTTTTACAACTGCCCAATAGGTTTTTTGAATATCCTTGGTTTGGAACATTTGATTTAATCGTGCTAAAGCTTTACTTGTTTTGGCAAATAAAACAATTCCACTAACAGGTCGATCAATACGATGTACCGTTCCCACAAATACTTCGCCTGGCTTATTGTATTTTTCCTTAATGTATTGTTTTACAAACTCACTTAAAGGCGTATCGCCTGTTTTATCCCCTTGAACAATGTCCGATGGACGTTTATTAACGGCAATGATGTGATTGTCTTCGTAAAGTACTTCGATGCTTGAGCTCATTTGTATCCGCTAATTCGTAATTAGTACTGTTCATTCGAATTTGGAAAATCTTTCGATTTCACATCCTGAATATAATTGCCTACAGCATTATTGATTTCTTCATAAAGATTTAGATAGCGTCTTAAGAAACGAGGATTAAATTCGTGTGTTAATCCTACCATATCATGGAAAACTAATACTTGACCATCAACGCCTCCACCAGCGCCAATTCCAATAACAGGGATTTGTAATTCTTTAGCTACTTGTTCTGCCAATTTTGCAGGTATTTTTTCAAGAACCAATGCAAAACATCCCGCTTTTTCCAATGCATGCGCATCTTCTAATAGTTTTTGTGCTTCAGCTTCCTCTTTCGCTCTCACATTATAGGTTCCAAACTTATAAATACTTTGTGGAGTTAGTCCTAAGTGTCCCATCACAGGAATTCCAGCCGTTAAAATACGTTGAATCGATTCCGTTACTTCTAATCCTCCTTCTAACTTTACTGCATGAGCCCCACTTTCTTTCATTATTTTGATAGAAGAGTTTAAGGCTTCTTTTGAATTACCTTGGTACGAACCAAATGGTAAATCCACGATAATCAATGCTCTATCAACTGCACGTACAACAGATGAAGCATGGTAAATCATTTGGTCAAGGGTTATTGGTAATGTGGTTTCATGGCCTGCCATTACATTCGAAGCACTATCTCCAACTAAAATAACATCAATACCCGCATGGTCAACAATTTTAGCCATTGTATAGTCATAGGCTGTAAGCATTGCAATTTTTTCACCACCACGTTTCATTTCCAATAAAACATTCGTAGTTACCTTTTTTATCTCTTTGTGTACCGACATGGTTAAACAAGTTTACTAGTTAATTTACTTCCTCTATTAAAAGGCCATTTTTATTTTCACAAAACTACAAATACTTTCCAATACAACCGTTTATTTGTAAAAACTGCCGTTTAGATATTTTTGTGCTAAAAAATAAAATTTATCGTTACATTTGTTACTCTAAAAATAAAATGAAAGTGAAAAAGAATTTATTATACTTATTTGCAGCTACAATTGTGCTTTTCTCTGCATGTAGCACCGACTTAGATGTTAATGGTGACTGGAAAGAAACAATGGTTGTTTACGGTTTGTTAGACCAAGGTCAGCCGAAGCAATACATTAAAATAAATAAAGCGTTTTTAGGAGAAGGAAATGCTTTGGAATATGCACAAGTGAAAGATTCTGTGCAATATGTAAACAACTTAGTTGTAAAAATTAAGCGAGTTTCTGATGGAACAGAATATTTGCTTAGTCCTGATGCTACAGTGCCAAAAGATGCTGGAACTTTTTATTCAGCTGATCAAGCAAATGCAATCTATTCTGCAGCATTTCCAATTGTTACAACTAGTCAGTACCAGTTAATTATCAGAAATTCAGAAACAGGTGAGGAAGTCACATCTCAAACACCTATTGTGAATGATTTTGCTTATACAAAGCCTACAGCTGTAACTCCATCATTTTATTTTGTTTATCCTAGTAGCGATAATTATCGTTTTTACGTAGAATGGCCAACGGCAAAAAACGCTCGTTTATATCAAATGATTATTCGTTTTAATTATGTTGATTCTACTATTACTGGTAATGATACAACCTACCTTGATTGGGTGTTTCCAACAAAGAAAACGAATGGCTTGAATGGTGGCGAATTGATGGGGTATGACTTTAGAGGGCAAGACTTCCTTCAATACATTGGTAATAAAATGTGCAACTCTTGTACGCAACCATCAGATTTAATTGCTCGTAGAGCGTTAAAAACAGAAATTTTAATGTACTCTGCAGCTGATGATTTAAGTACATTTATTGATGTAAATAAACCATCTACAGGAATTATTCAAACAAAACCTGAATTTACCAATATTAGTAATGGTTTGGGGATATTCTCGGCACGTTACAGCAAGGCTCCTTTTACACGTTCTTTAGAAAAAAACACATTGGATTCATTAGCATGCGGACGTTATACAAAAAGGTTGAAGTTTTTAAACTTTGCCAATGTTTTACCTGCTTGTCCTTAGGCTCTGTCGGTTTGTCATAAAAAATGAGCGTCATATTAAGTTATGACGCTTTTTTTATGCCATAATTTCTTTAAAAGGCTCTGGCATAATCATTGAAAATAGCTAAACCGTAATATAAAATTGTAACAACTTAAACCCAATATAATCATGAGTAAAATAATCGGTATCGACTTAGGAACTACAAACTCTTGTGTTTCAGTAATGGAAGGAAATGAGCCTGTAGTAATTCCAAATAGCGAAGGAAAACGTACCACACCTTCAATTGTGGCATTTGTTGAAAATGGAGAACGTAAAGTAGGTGATCCTGCAAAACGTCAGGCAATTACCAATCCTACTAAAACCATTTCATCTATCAAACGTTTTATGGGAATTAGTTTTGACGAAGCTCAAAAAGAAATTTCCCGTATGCCTTACCAAGTAGTAAAAGGTGATAATAATACACCACGTGTTCAAATTGATGATCGTAAATATTCTGCACAAGAAATTTCTGCAATCATTTTGCAAAAAATGAAAAAAACAGCGGAAGACTATTTAGGTCATGAAGTGTCAGAAGCTGTAATTACTGTTCCTGCATATTTTAACGATGCACAACGTCAGGCGACTAAAGAAGCTGGCGAAATTGCAGGTTTAAAAGTAAAGCGTATCATCAACGAGCCTACTGCAGCTGCTTTAGCTTATGGTTTGGATAAAAAGAATAGCGACATGAAAATTGTGGTGTTCGATTGTGGTGGTGGTACACATGACGTTTCTGTTCTTGAATTAGGAGACGGTGTATTTGAAGTAAAATCTACAGATGGAGATACTCACTTAGGTGGTGATGACTTTGACCATAAAATTATTGAATGGTTAGTAGCTGAATTTAAAGCAGAAAATGGTGGATTGGATTTATCAAAAGATCCAATGGCATTGCAACGTTTAAAAGAAGCAGCTGAAAAAGCAAAAATTGAATTATCAAGCACAACTTCAAGTGAAATTAACTTGCCTTACATTATGCCTGTTGATGGTATTCCAAAACATTTGGTTCGTACCTTAACTCGTGCAAAATTCGAGCAATTAGTAGACGATTTGATTAAACGTACAATCGCACCTTGTCAATCTGCATTAAAAAATGCTGGATTATCAACAAGCGATATCAATGAAATTATTTTAGTTGGAGGTTCTACACGTATTCCTGCAATTGTTGATGCAGTTCAAAAATTCTTTGGAAAAGCGCCTTCAAAAGGTGTTAATCCAGATGAGGTTGTTGCAATTGGTGCTGCAATTCAAGGTGGTGTATTAACTGGAGAAGTAAAAGACGTGTTGTTGTTAGATGTAACTCCACTTTCTTTGGGTATCGAAACAATGGGTGGTGTATTCACTAAATTGATTGAATCAAACACAACTATCCCTACTAAAAAATCGGAAACATTCTCTACTGCTAGTGATAACCAACCAAGCGTACAATTACATGTGTTACAAGGTGAGCGTCCAATGGCAAAAGACAACCGTACAATTGGTCAGTTTAATTTAGATGGCATTATGCCTGCGCCACGTGGTGTTCCTCAAATTGAAGTTACATTTGATATTGATGCAAATGGTATCGTTCAAGTGTCTGCTAAAGATAAAGCAACTGGTAAATCTCAACAAATTAGAATCGAAGCTGGTAGCGGATTGTCGAAAGAAGAGATTGAAAAAATGAAACGTGAAGCAGAAGCAAATGCTGAATCTGATAAAAAAGCAAAAGAAGAAGTTGAAAAAATCAATGCAGCTGATTCAATGGTTTTCCAAACAGAAAAACAATTGAAAGAGTACGGAGATAAATTACCAGCAGAGAAAAAATCAGCTATTGAAGACGCTTTAACTGGCCTTAAAACTGCTCACGGATCTAAAGATTTAGCAGGAATCGATGCATCAATGGAGAAATTAAATGCTGCATGGCAAGCTGCTTCTCAAGATATGTACAATGCGCAGCAACAAGCAGGAAACCCACAAGGTGATGCTGGTGCAAATGCAAACGCAAATGGAGCATCTGATGCGGAAGTAACAGATGTTGACTTTGAAGAAGTAAAAGACGACAAAAAATAATCTTTTGTTTGATGAATGTGCGCGCGCCCGACAAAATTGTCGGGCGCGCGTTTTTTTGTACCTTTGGTTTTCAATTACATAAAATGAAAAAATACTTATTCTCCTTTTTCTTTAGCGTTTTATTAAGTGTTGTTATAGCTCAAATTCCTGCTGGATATTATAATTCAGCGCAAGGATTAACAGGAGCTCCATTGAAATTGGCATTGCATAACATCATTAAAAATCATAATTCAGTAAGTTATACTAGCCTTTGGACACATTTTCAAAATACAGATAAAAAGGCAAATGGAAAAGTTTGGGATATCTATAGCGATAATCCCTCTGGAACACCTCCCTATACATTTACATTTGTAACCGATCAATGCGGCTCTTATAATTCAGAAGCGGATTGTTATAATAGAGAACACTCATGGCCACAAAGTTGGTTTAATTCCGAAACTGTTCCATCATCCGATTTGTTTCATGTTTATCCAACAGATGGTTATGTAAACAATATTCGCAGTAATTATCCGTATGGCGATGTAGGTGTTGCGAACACAACAACGTTGAATGGTAGTATGTTGGGTTGGTCGTCTGATGCTGGTTATAGTTCCGCAGCTTTTGAGCCAATTGATGAATACAAAGGAGATGTTGCACGTAGCTATTTTTACATGTCGACACGCTATATGAACGAAGATGCTGGTTGGGCTACTTCTGCAGCTACAAACAAGTCTACTATTTTGCCTTGGCAAGTAAATGTATTGTTGCAATGGAGTCATCAGGATACTGTAAGTGCAAAGGAAATTGCCAGAAACAATGCAATTTATCAAATTCAAAACAATCGTAATCCATACATTGATAATCCGCAATGGATTGATAGTATTTGGACTGCAACCTTAACATCTTTAACGGAGCAGGAATTAGAAGAACTTATTGTTGATGTGTATCCAAATCCAGCTACTGAAAAAGTTACAGTAGCGTATCACGGATTGGATCAGTTAAACGTAAGTTATAGTGTAATAAACGTATTGGGACAAACACTAATTTCTAAAAACGAAGTTCGATTAAATGCAGCTGATTCGTCATCGTTTTCAATAGATTGTACTGCTTGGGAAAATGGGATTTATTATTTATTGCTTAGAACAGATAATAAGCAAAAAACAATCAAATTAGTAGTTGGTGATTTTTAAATAAATACAATTTCTTTTAAATCGAATTCCTTTATCGATAGGTTGCTTAGTTGTAATTGCAGTTTCCCTATTTCTGATACGCCAATTATTTTACCTTCAATTATCTCATTCGCAATTTGATATTTTTTTTTCTCATTTAATTGATAAAGATGATTCAAATAGTTGGTATTTATCAATTCTAAATTAGACGATTTTAGTTTCAAATAATAGGCTTCTATTTTTTGAGAAAGTAGTTCAATGATTGCATTTAAATCAAATTCCTTATTGCAAAAACTTTTTAAAGAACAAGCATTTAGTGTTGGTGAAAAATCAGTTTGATTGATATTGATACCGATTCCGATGATAGAAGTTTGTAGGGTATGCTCTTTTAGCGTGTTTTCAATCAAAATTCCAGCAATTTTTTTCTGATTTACATAAATGTCATTTGGCCACTTAATTCGTATTTCGGCTGGAATGGCTTCTTTTTTTAGGATTTCTGTCATTACGTCAGCCACTGCAAGTGATACAATTTTTGTGAGTAAAAATTGCTTATTTATTGACAAAAAGCCAGGATGTAAAACATAGCTCAATGCCACATTTTTATTGGCTTCGCTTTCCCATTTGTTCCCTCTCTGTCCACGACCATTTTCTTGTTCAAATGAGTAAAATAATGTGCCATCGGGCAAGCTAATTTGTCGCAACATTTCGCTGGCATAACTGTTGGTAGAATTAACCGACTTCAAATGGATACTGTTTTGCCCTACAAATAATGTTTTCATTGAGAGTTTATGCAAAAGATTTCACTATTTTTGTGCTTATCAGGATTTTGAAAGATTTTACAAAGAACGAAATTAAATAGATATAAAATAGCTAATGGCTAAAAAGAAAGAAGCACCTAAAAAGGCAGCACCTAAAAAAGCTGTAAAAACAGCAAGTTCTACAAAAGCAAAAGCGGCTGTAAAAAAAACGAGTGCAAAACCAAAAAGCTCAGCAAGTACGAAAGCTGCGGTGAAAAAAGTTGTACCTAAAAAAGCACCTTTAAAAGCGAATTCAAAAACAGCCGTTATTAAAGATGCAAATCAATTATTAGCAGATGCAGTTGTTGAAGGAATCTTGGAGAAAAAAGGAAAGAACATTTCTATTCTAAATTTAACAGGTATTCATAATCGTGTTTGCGATTATTTTATCATTTGCCAAGCTGATTCTACAACACAAGTAAATGCATTGGCTGGCTCTGTTCAAGAGATCGTAAAAAAATTAACGGGTGAAAATGCATATCGTGCGGAAGGATTTGAGAATTCAGAATGGATTTTGATTGATTACGTTTCAGTCGTTGTACATATTTTCCAATCACAAGTTCGTGATTTTTACAACTTAGAGTCGCTTTGGGCAGATGCCGAAGTTACCCATGTTGCATTTGATTAAAAATAATACTAGAAAGAATTTCCTATGAGCGATCAAAATCAAGAAAACAAAAGTTTAAAAGATAAACTTCCGAATAAACCTAAATTACCAAAAACCTCATTCAATTTTTATTGGATATACGGAATCATTGCTGTAGCTCTTATTGGTTTACAAATGATGAGCAGCATGAGTGGTGGGTTAAAAGAAGTGAAATCGAGTGAGTTTTACGAAACAATGTTGAAACAACATCATGTTGTTCGTATTGTTGTTGTGCCAACCGATAATGTTGCAGAAATATACATTGGAAGAGATTATTTAAAATTACCTCAGTATGCAAAAGATTTATTGGACAAACATCCAAACGGTCCGCATTATAAATTAAAAATCCTTTCGGTTGAATCTTTTAGCAAAGATTTAGAGAAAGCACAAGCAGCATTTACACCTGCTGAAGTTATTTACCCTGAAAAAGATGAACGTACCGATTGGAGTAGCCAATTAAGTTGGATTTTACCATTGGTATTAATGATTGTTATTTGGATAATCATTATGCGTAGAATGGGTGGAGGCGGAGGCGGAGGCCAAATTTTTAACATCGGTAAATCAAAAGCAACTCTTTTTGATAAAGATACAAATGTGAATATCACATTCAATGATGTAGCCGGGTTAGAAGGTGCAAAAATTGAGATTAAAGAAATTGTAGATTTTCTTAAAAATCCTAAAAAATATACAACACTTGGTGCTAAAATTCCGAAAGGAGCTTTGTTAGTAGGCCCTCCAGGTACAGGTAAAACCTTGTTAGCAAAAGCGGTTGCTGGTGAAGCAAAGGTTCCTTTCTTCTCATTGTCTGGTTCCGATTTCGTTGAAATGTTTGTTGGTGTTGGAGCTTCACGTGTTCGTGATTTGTTCCGTCAGGCAAAAGAAAAAGCACCATGTATTATCTTTATTGATGAGATTGATGCGATAGGTAGAGCACGTGGCAGAAGCGTTTCTCAAGGTTCGAATGATGAGCGTGAAAATACATTGAATCAATTGTTGACAGAGATGGATGGTTTTGGTACAAACAGTGGTGTTATTATTTTAGCTGCAACTAACCGTGCTGATATCTTGGATAGAGCATTGATGCGTGCAGGACGTTTCGATCGTCAGATTTATGTTGATATGCCTGATTTAAATGAGCGTAAAGATATTTTCAAAGTACATTTAAAACCATTGAAATTAGACACTACAGTGGACGTTGATTTCTTGGCAAAACAAACACCTGGATTCTCAGGTGCTGATATTGCAAATATTTGTAACGAGGCAGCTTTAATTGCTGCTCGTCATGGAAAAGAAGCAATTGGTAAACAAGATTTCTTAGATGCTGTTGATCGTATCATTGGTGGTTTAGAGAAGAAAAATAAAATCATAACTAAGCAAGAGAAAAAAGTAATTGCATACCACGAAGCTGGTCATGCTGCTACAAGCTGGTTATTGGAACATGCTCATCCATTGATTAAAGTTACTATTGTTCCTCGTGGACGTTCATTGGGCGCTGCTTGGTATTTGCCTGAAGAAAGACAAATTACGACTACAGAGCAATTGTTGGATGAGATGTGTGCTACATTGGGTGGACGTGCTGCCGAAGAAATTATTTTTGGAAAAATTTCGACAGGTGCATTGAGTGATTTGGAAAAAGTAACCAAGCAAGCATATGCAATGATTACTGTTTATGGATTGAATGACAAAATAGGAAACTTGAGTTATTACGATTCATCAGGAGCAAATGAATATGGATTTACAAAACCATACAGTGAAAAAACGGCAGAGGTGATTGATGCCGAAGTAAGTAAGATGGTTGAGTTAGCCTATACTCGTGCTAAAAAAATATTAGGTGATAACAAACACTTGTTAACTCAATTAGCGGAGAAATTGTTAGATAAAGAAGTTATTTTCAAAGAAGATTTAGAAAATATTTTTGGAAAACGTAAGTTTGAGCGCGATATTGAAGCAGAAGCAAATGAAAAATTAGAAGCAGAAAACAATGCTGCTAAAGCAATTGCTAAAGAGAATAAATCGACTGAAACAACAACTGAAGTTGCCACAGAAACAAGTTCAGAAGTAACGGCAGAAGACGACAAAAAAGATTCGGAGCCACCTAAAACAACATTGTTTTAAGCATGCAAGATAGTACTACTTCAAAAGAAAAAATATTAAAGAAAATCCGTAAGGCTTTAATTCATAAATCGACTCAAGAAATTGGCGATGTGGATAAGTCGTCCGAGATATTTGCTTCTTCAGAAGAACCATTGGAAATTCAGTTTGCAACTAATTTTTCTGCATTAAATGGCAAGTTCGTTTTTTGTGAAAATGAAACCGAGTTTATCGAAAATTTTGATTTTATCGCAAAAGATAACGAATGGGAAAACCTGTTTTGTTTAGAACCTAAAATTAAAGACTTGCTAAAAAAAGGCAATGTTACGTTTTCTGATAAAGAGGAGGATTTATTAAAGACAGATATCGGTTTAACACTTTGCGAATGTTTGGTTGCACGAACAGGAAGTGTTGTTGTTTCTTCCAAACAATTATCTGGTAGACGCGTTCCTTTTTATAGTAATTTCCATATTGTGGTTGCATACACATCACAATTAGTAGCAAATACAAACGATTCGTTGAAATTTATTAAAGACAAATACAATAATCAATTGCCTTCAATGATTTCAACAATAACAGGTCCAAGTAGAACTGCCGATATTGAAAAAACATTGGTGCAAGGGGCACATGGTCCACGCGAAATTTTTGTATTTTTAATTGATGATATTCATGTAATTCAATAAAACAGGTGAACAATTTTTTCAAAAGAGCATTAACCGCTGGCGGATTTGTTGCAGTTTTATTAACCTGTACATTTTACAATCAATTTACCTTCTCTCTTTTATTTCTTCTCATTACAATTCTTGGTGTTTGGGAGTTTTACACACTTGCCGAAAAAGGACAAAATAAACCTCAGAAAATGTGGGGGACATTGCTAGGTGCTATTCTATTTGCAAGTAATGCAATAGTTTGTTTGGGATATGCCGATTTTAAATTATTGCTAATCAATATTCCATTATTATTTTCTGTCTTTATTGTTGAACTTTATACCAAAGCAACAAATCCATTTCGCAACATTGCATTTACTGTTTTAGGAATTGTTTATGTCGCTATTCCATTTTCGTTATTGAACTATTTAGTAACATTTACAGGGGAGTTTAATTATCAAATTCTATTTGGTTTTTTCTTTATTCTTTGGAGTAGTGATACCGGTGCCTATTTGGCGGGTTCTGCATTTGGTAAAAACAAACTATTTCCTCGCGTTTCTCCCGGTAAATCGTGGGAAGGGACTATTGGAGGTGCAGTAGCAAGTTATGGAGTAGCATTTATAATTTCTGGATGGTATACATCCGTTTCTTTAATCGACTGGATGGTGATTGCATCCATTTTAATTGTTATAGGAACTTTGGGTGATTTAGTGGAATCATTGTTCAAAAGAAGTAAAAATGTGAAAGATTCAGGTACATTATTGCCTGGGCATGGTGGAATATTGGACCGATTTGATAGTTTAATAATGGCAGCTCCTTTTGTATTCACATATTTATACCTAGAAAAGCTGTTTTAACGATTGAATTCGTACATTTAACGATAAGTTTTTATATAGTTATTATTTTTTTTAAATTCGCACACTTTAATCGTGTTCTCCACAACAAAAAAAACAGGGGGACCTAACATTAAAATTATGACAACAAAAACAAACACAGCTCCAGCTGAACAACATGAAAGTATGTTTGATGCAGTACTTGCTCGACTAGATGTTGCAGCTAAGATTTATGGATTATCAGATGATGTTGCAAATATTTTAAGAAATCCGCAAAAACAAGTAAAGGTTAGTATTCCAGTAATGATGGATAACGGCAAAATGCAAGTTTTTGAAGGTTTCAGAACCGTTCATTCAACTATTTTAGGCCCATCTAAAGGTGGTATTCGTTATGCGATGGATGTATGTGATGATGAAGTTAAAGCATTATCTGCTTGGATGACATTCAAATGTGCAGTTGCTAACTTACCGTATGGTGGTGGTAAAGGTGGTATTAAATGTAATCCACGTGAAATGAGTGTTGGTGAATTAGAACGATTAACAAAAGCATATACCGTTGCTATGGCAGATGTATTTGGTGTGGATAGAGATATCCCAGCTCCAGATATGGGAACAAGCGGTCGTGAAATGGCTTGGTTAGTAGATGCATATAACAAAACTCACCGTGGTGATTTTCCTGGTGTAACTACAGGTAAGCCTGTTGGTTTAGGTGGTTCATTGGGTCGTGATGCAGCTACTGGTCGTGGTGTTATGATTTCAACTTTAGCTGCTTTAGCAAAAATGAAGTTGGACCCAAAAAATGTGACTGCAGCAGTTCAAGGTTTTGGTAACGTAGGTTCACATGCAGCTCGTTTGTTAAATGAGCAAGGAATTAAAATTTGTGCTATTGGTGATCATACTGCAACACTTTGGAACGAAAAAGGAATTGATATCAAAGCTGCTTTGGATTATGTAAAAGCAAATGGAAATATCTTAAAAGGATTCACTGGAGGAGTTGAAATTAAGCCTTCTGAGTTATTAACTGCAAATGTTGATGTGTTGGTGCCTGCTGCATTACAAAATGTAATTACAGAAGACGTAGCAAACAATATTAAAGCTAAATTAATCATTGAAGGAGCAAATGGCCCTACAACACCTGAAGCAGATCCAATTTTGCAACAAAAAGGTGTAATTGTAGTGCCAGATATTTTGGCAAATGGTGGTGGTGTTACTGTTTCTTATTTTGAGTGGGTTCAAAATAAATATGGTCACTACTGGACAGAAGCAGAAGTAAATACAAAGCATGATGCATCTATGAATGCTGCATTTGAAAATGTATGGAATAACGCTGAGCAATATAAAACAACAATGCGTATTGGTGCATACATTGCAGCTCTTAAAAAAGTTGAATTAGGAATAAAAGCAAAAGGTTGGTATTAATATCCTCCTTTTATAAATAAAAAGAAGCGCGAAGGAATTTTTCTTCGCGCTTCTTTTTTATGGAGTATTAATGTTTTCCAGTTCTTCAAAGGAGTCTATTTTGAGCTTTTTTACTTTCCCCTTAACTGTATAGAAGATGGTTACATCGGATGAAAAATCTTCAGTATCTACTTGTATGTTGGGTGGAGAGTTCGGTCTGCCACTTCCTCTTTTTTTCAACGTTCCGAAAGTGATTTGGTATGTGCCTTTGTCTTTTTTATTATAGCTTACTTTTGTATAGTTTGGTGAGGTAGCGTCAATGTTATCTACTTTAACAACATTAAATTTCAAAGATTTACCCAAAGGTGTATGAACCGAATCGATGCTCCATTTGAAGTTTTTATCTTTTTTTAATAATACGGTGTAATTAATCGAAGAACTTGGTGAAGCACCATGATTCACCATTTGTTTGGTTGCTTTCATTAGCTTTAGTTCTTGAGCAAAACTAATATTAGAAATAAGCAGCAGAATTAATAATTGTTTCATTTGTTTCTGTTTTTAAACACTCTAATATAGGCAAATAGCATTCCAATTTAATAGCAAAAATAAAAAGTGGTATAAATGACAAAAGCCTCTCCATAAGGAAAGGCTTTTGAATTTTTGTGATCCCGCTGGGATTATACATTTCTTATTATATGCCTGTCCTTATGGAGTTTTATAAATTTAACATTTTCTGGTGAAACATTTCTGCGTATTTGTCATCTAAAGTTCTAGACTGTACAAATGTATTATATTTTAATATTGAACAATCAAATTTTTATCAAAAAGTGAGTATTTCTTGTAATTATGTATTGTTGAAAACTAAGATGTTAAATTAATCAAGAAATTTTTAGTTTTGATTCATTAATAAAATATTTATGATTCGTCTTATACTTCTAGTAGCGTTTATATCCAATTCACTTTTTGCTCAAAAACAATTAGGTGAAACACAAACAATTTATATAAATTACCCTGATTATACTGTAAAAGCATCAGTTTTTAGTGAACCTAAAAAAGTCACTACGAAGGATACTTTAACTTACCACTGGTATACCTCCAATAAAATATTAAAAACACAAGGAGGATTTGATGGGAAGCTGTTAAATGGTTCCTATACCTCATTTTACATTACTAATAATCTAAAGGAAAAAGGAAACTTTAGAAACGGATTAAAAGTTGGGACATGGAACACTTGGTTTGAAAACGGTAAACTAAGAGAAATTTCTTGTTGGAAAATGGGTGTTAAAAATGGCGAATTAAAGCAGTTTGATGAAAAAGGAAATACTAAATTAATTGTGAATTATAAAAATGGTCAATTGAATGGTGATTATATTCAATATTCAAAGGATACAATATCAGTAAAGAAAAAATTTAAGAATGGGCAGGAAGTAACTCCGAAGCACAAAAAAATGAAAACTGATAGTAAATCTGTTAAGGATTCCGAGAGTTCTGAAAAGTCATTGGAAAAGAAATCAGAAAAGAAGCAAAAAGGTAGTTTTTTCAAGAAAAAATCAAAAAGTAGTTCTTCTAGCGGGGAATCTGGAAAAGAACAAAGTGATAATCCAAAACTGGAAAATACACCTTCTCAAGCAAGTGATAAATGATTAAGGCGGGTTCCTTATTCTATGCATTAATTATCTCATTGTTAATTTCAATAATTAGCAGTTCTCTCATTTTATTTGCCTATTTAACAACAATACAATTCGATAATTTTGAAATTAGTCATCGATTAAAGTTAAATGTTGATTCGGGACTAAATCTTTTATTATCTAATCAAACCCTGATCTCTGCAAATGAAGAAAAGACGTTAGACCTTTATGGTCAAGGGACAGATTCAGTTTTTTTGAAACGAAAGTATTGGGGGGGATATGAAATTATTATTTCTAAAGCACTTTTTAAGAATATTCAAGAAATTAGAATTGCTCAAATTGGAATAGGTGTTGATACTTCAACTAGTTATTGTATCTACTTATCTGATAATGATAAACCACTTGCAGTCTGTGGAAAGACTGTTATAAAGGGCAATGTGTTTTTACCTAAATCTGGAATTAAAAGTACTTTTATAGAGGGGCAAAATTATTCAGGGAGCAAGTTAGTAGATGGTATTATTAAACAAAGTAAAAAAGAGCTACCAAAAATTCATCCGGGAAGAATAGAATATTTGGATAATTATTTAAATGGTAAATTTAAAAGTGATGTTGATAGTGTAATTAACATTGGATTAAATTTGTCAGGAGACTCAATAAACAATAGTTTTATCAATAAAACAATTGTTTTTGAGACAGGAAGCTCTGTGAATATTTCGAACGGCAGTTATTCTGGGAATATAATAATATATTCATCTAAACAGATTGTTGTATCTAACTCAGCAATAATAAATAATTGTATTCTAATAGCCCCTAAAATAATAATAGAAAAACAATTTAAAGGTACTTTGCAGGCCTTTGCTAGTGATTCTATTATTCTGAAAGAGGAGGTTTGTTTGAATTTTCCTAGTTGCATTGGCATTATCCAGCTCTATAAACATAATATAGTTTCAGGAATAAAATTGTCTGAAAATGACACTTTGCATGGAAATATTTTTGCAATCAAAAAAATAAAAGATTCAGATAGTCAAATAGGAGTTATGATTTCAAAAAAATCGAATGTTACCGGAGTTGTCTATTCAGAAGGTTTTGTGGATTTAAAAGGGTCTATTTATGGAACATTAATATGTAATAAAATTATGCTTAATACACCGTCCTCTATTTATGATAATCATTTATTAAATGCTGAATTGGATGGTTCAAAATTGTCAGAACATTTTGTTGGAATTGATTTATTAGAAGAATCAAAAAATAGAAAAATAGCAAAATGGTTAAACTAAAAATGAAAATAAAAGGGGCAACATTGGTTGAGTCATTAGTTGCTATGGTTTTGATTGTTTTGTCTCTAGGTTTTGCTACTTTAATTTATAGTAATGTCTTAGGTTCGGACCATCAAATGAATGAACAAAAAGCTGTTTTGATACTAAACAAATATGCATTTGAAATAAAAAATGAAAAACAGTTTATTGATGATTATTTAAAGTTTGAAAATTATTTTATAGAGAAAACAATAGAAAAGCATCCATATACAGAAGATTTGTATTTTTTGAAACTTAGTTTAATCAATATGAATAAAAAATATATATACACGAGAAGAGAGTTAATTTTATTAAGATAAAATGAAAATTAAAGCATTTACTTTGTTGGAATTGATAATTGGTATGGTTGTGAGTGGTATCGTTATTGGTACTTGCTATTCTGCTTATAATTTAATTTATAAACAGTTTTTAGACTACAAAAAAGTGCGTACTATCTTAATTGATTTTGCTACATTGAATACGGAATTAGGAAATAATTTTTATCATTCCAAAAATGTTTTCAAGAAGGACAACGGGTTAGATTTTAAATACGATAATAAAACAATATTTTTTGAGTTTGAAAATCAATTTATTCTGAGAGGAGATTTAAAGAGTATCGATACTTTTAATATTAAAGTTGATAGTTTTGCTGTAGTTGAAAATTCTAATGGGATTGTTACAAATGTTTTAATAAAATCCAATTTGTTTAATGAAAATGTTGAATTGTATTTTAATAAGACTTATAGTGCTGAAGAGCTTATGAATTCAGTTGATAACAAAGATTAATATGCCTAAAATAAATTTCAATAGGGAAAGCAATTACAATAAGAGAAATTCCGAGACATCTAAAGGCGATTTAGATTTTATTAAGAATATTCTTAATAAAGATATTCAGCTGTTTAGTAATGGCTTTGGAGATAAGAAAAAGGAAAGATTCTATTCAGAATTAAGTATACTGTTTTCATCTGGTATTGACATTCGGTCCGCTTTAGAATTAATTGAAGATGAACAATCAAAAGAAAAGGATAGAATTCTATTTAGACAAATTAGAGAAGATATAATACGTGGATCTAGTTTATCAAATTCGATGAAAAAAACAGAGAAGTTTTCTTCTTATGAATTTTTTAGTATCCAAATTGGTGAAGAAAGTGGTCGTTTGCCTCAAGTATTAAATGAATTGTCTATGTTTTTTGGTAAAAAAATTGTGCTTAAAAGACAACTGACTAGCGCTTTGTCATATCCAACTGTAGTTTTTTGTGCCACATTCGGGGCAGTCTTCTTTATGATGCGATTTGTTGTTCCTATGTTTGCCGATGTTTTTAAAAGATTTAAAACAGAACTGCCTTATATAACAAAATTGGTTATGAAAATTTCATATGTTTTAACTGAATATTCTGTTTATGGTCTGTTTATTTTTATTTTAATAATATTCTTTTTTTTAAAACAACGCAAAAGAGATTGGTATCGAAAAATTTCTTCTAGTGTCATTTTAAAAATTCCAATTTTAAATGATTTGATAGCTAAAATTTATTTGGCCAGATTTTGTCAATCAATGAACCTTTTAATTAGTGCAAAAACCCCTTTAGTAACCTCTATTGATTTAGTAAAAAGTATGGTTGGATTCTATCCTATTGAAATTAGCTTGGTAAAAATCAAAGAGGATGTTTTAAGAGGTGAAGCACTTCATAAGAGTTTAAGTCAGTTTAGTATTTATAATAAACGGCTTATCTCATTAATAAAAGTAGCAGAAGAAGTAAATCAACTAGACCAGATGTTTGATCGAATTGCTAAACAATATTCAGATGAAATCGAACATAAGACTAGTGTTCTAGGTAATTTAATTGAACCTCTATTAATTATATTTTTAGGTTTCCTTATTGGGGGAATTCTAGTTGCAATTTATCTTCCATTGTTTCAAATGGGTACTGCTGTTGGTTAATTTAAAGTCATATAATTTTAACTATTTTATTGGAACTATTTTTTTATTAACAAATGTTTTTTTGTAATTGCTTGTTTTTCAGTTTTTTATTTTTTTATTTTCTTAACATGTAAGATTTAATTGTTTTTTGAAAAAATAAGTTAATTTTTGGTCTATTAATTTTTTGTTAATTGCAACCAATAATTTATTTGTTATGAAAAAAAACTTATTAGCCTTCTTTACTATCATTGTTTCTAGCGTTTTGAGTGCTCAAAATGTCAACGAATTCACAGGTGATTTTACATATTCCACTCCTTTAATATCTGTTCCTTGTCCATATGGTCCAGCTGTAAATATATCTGCTTCCTATGGGTCAGGCATTGGCGTGAATCAATCTGCATCTGAGATTGGATTAGGTTGGGGAATAAATGCCGGTGGAGTAATTTCTAGAAATGTTTCTGGTATTCCTGATGATTGGAATGGAAAAGTTGTGTCTGATCCTCAGTTAGGAGGTTTTAAAAAGCAAGGTGGAGTGATGGCTTTTACTAATTCGCAGCCAAATGATAATTTAGATTTTTATAAATCTACATATAAGATAGATACTCCATTTTTTTGTTTTCCTAATTATGATTATTATTCAGTTAGTGGGCCAGGATTAGTTGGTAGTTTACAACCAAAATTATTTGACTTTGCTACCACAGAATTAAATGTTCAAAATAGTACTATTAATGATCCTCCTCCTCCTATTCCCTATGTTATTGACATAACACAGCCATTTACCTCAACTTTGAGGTTTAATTTTGGTGGGGATTATGGTGGTGACTTTAAATCACGTCATTACCCCTCTACACCTATAGATATTAATACCACTTTAAGATTACCGGGAACAAAAGTAAGCGATGCAGAATCTTCGTATTTGGCTGATTCATTGCCTTATGTAGGTATTGGAAATATTGGTTTTAATCCAACTACAAATAGATTAGCTACAGCAAAATATGTAGAATATACAACTGATGCTAATGGGATAACTGGTTTTACAATCACAGACGAAGCTGGTTATGTTTATAGTTATACAATTCCTGTTTACATAAACTATTCTGTATTTGGAAATTATCCTTTGAAAAATGATTACACACTTAAAACACTTGATACAACTAGGTATACTGATGCCAATGGTAATTATTATATAAATGAAAATAACTTAGATTCGCCAAATAACCCATATATGGTTGAGTGGAAGCAAAATGCCTCTTATGCTTATAATTGGTTGTTGAAATCAGTAAAAGGTTTGGATTATGTAGATTCAAATTCTAATGGTGTTGTTGACATTGGAGATGGAGGATATTGGGTAAGTTATGATTGGCAATTATGGACAAATAATTTTAACCGTAGGACCCCTGAATATGGTTTTGATTATTCTTTTTCTGGTGATGAAAATGAGAAAACAAGGGAGGAGTTGACTACTACATCAACTAAAATAATTGGAAAGTTTGGAACATTTTCCTTGTATAACCAAGAGATTTATTATCTAAACAAAATTCAAACATCGAGTCATACTGCAATTTTTGTAAGAGATGTTAGAAACGATGCAATGGCTAGTAAGAATTACATTTCTGGGAATGTTATACCACAATTGAAACTGAATAGGATTATTTTATTTAAAAATGAAGATTTTTCAACTTTAAATTTACCTAGTTCATCATCTGCCTATTATGTATCGACATCTGTAAGCGGTTTTAGTGTTACTTCTGCTGGAAAAGATAAGTTTTATAATGAAACATGGTATAATCATGTTAACAATAAAAATGCAATTGAATCAAAATCCCTACAATCAATAGAATTTAATCAAGACTATAGTTTAGCTAGAAAGTATGCAAATAATATAAAGACTGTTGTTACAGGAACTACTAAATTTAGTAGCCCTTCTGATGTTATTGCCGGTACCTCAGTTGGATCAGATTATTCAATAAGTGGAAAATTAACTCTAAATGAAATTGTAACTTACAATGTTAAACGAGTTAAAACCGCACCTTCTGTTATATTTGATTATAACAAAGATATATCAAATGATAACCCCGATTTTAATCCAATAAAAATCGATTATTGGGGATATTACAAAAGTGATGCTACGTCAGTTGGCTTTAGTAGTTATACAAACGCAGTGTCAAAAGATTATACAGATGCTTGGAGTTTGAGAAAAATTACCACGCAGTTAGGTGGTACGATGGAAATTAATTACGAATCAAATCAATATGGAAGAGTATTTAATGGTAATGGTGGATTTAGGGGTCCTTCCAAAATGTATTCAATTGCTAGCCTTTCAACCCCAGTTGATAATGGTACAAATGTAAATTGGAATTTTGTCATGGAAGAGGGTGGGGCTACAATTACTGATTTTGATGCTTTAAAGAATTCTCCTCCAGCGGGGACAATAAAACATGTCTTTCTTCCATATGTTGATGGTATAAATGGTATTAAATATATTAGTCATGGAACATTTTCATTTTCTTCTAATACATTGACAGCTATTTCAAACATGTTTTTAGCTACGCCATTTTCTTCTAATGAATATGTAACTGCAAGTTCAGCAGATTCTGACGAGAGTAAATTGGGATATACTGGCAATGGCTATATTCATTTTCAATTGCCACTAGATACTGTTGTATATGGCGGTGGTATTAGAGTGAAGACAATAGTAACGAAAAACGGTGCTAATGATAGTTATACTCAAGATTACGCTTATTATGATGGAACTACTCCAATGGAGGCAGATCGATTTAGTGAGGAAAAGTTAATAGGTGAGCCTGGTCATCTTTATTATCAAAGGTTAAGTCCTGCCGCATATGATAAACATCGTATGGGACCAGGAGTTGGATATGGAAAAGTAGTTTTGAAATCTATTGGGCAAAATGGACTTTCAAATGGTTCTACTATTTACAATTTTATTACAAGTGATTTTGGTATTGACAATTTTAAAGCAAATGTTGAACAACGCATTTTTAATAATGTTAACCATCCTGAAAATGGGTGGTCGGTTTGTACGAGTACAGATCTATCTGATACTGCATATATTGTCGAGGTAATTGATAAATTTAGTGGTTTTTGGGGACAAGTTTCTCAAGTTCAAAACCTTGATTTTAACAACAATATTCTAACAAAAACAATAAATGAGTATGCTAATTTGAATCAAGGAAGTATTGTTGAGAATTATGATTTTTTCAGAAAAAAGAAGCATACATCCTACATGGGGCAAGAAAGTGCAACTTGTTCAGAGCATCATCACATTGTTTGTATTCTTAGAAATTATCCTGTCGTTCTTACAAAACAAACCCAATACGTTCAGGATATGTCCTCAACAACTGAATATTTGGCATTTGATAAAATTACACGTGTTCCTACCATTGTTAGAAATACTACACCAAATAAAGGCATTTCAGTAACAAGGACATCTCCTGCATTTAGAATTTCTCAATACTCGACTATGGGGCCTAAATCAGTTCTTTCGACAAATGCAAATGTATTAAGCCCAGTTGCTTATGAGAAAAGTACTGTTGATAGTACTATTTCTTCAACTTCTGACTTTATAGATTATTCAATTAGTACCTATAAAAAAGATTTTTATAAGAGAAAATTCGATGCAACGGCTAATCTGTTTGTTAATGATCTTCAAACAAACCAATTTTGGGTTCAAGACAGAAGTTATGCCTGGGTTGGTAGTACTGTTGGATTAGATAGCTTTGGATTATATCGTCAATCCGAATTGGCTGCTGCGCCTTTTGATTATACCTTATCAAGTATTGATTCCAAGTGGAGGTTTAATTCTGAAAACACGTTATTTGATAATTCTGGCCACTTATTAGAAGTTAAAGGTTTTAATAATCGCTTTAGTGCAAAGAAATTTGGATATGGAGATACTCTTCAAATTGCTGAAGCTAGCAATGTAAATTATGCGAGTTTTACATATTCTGGATTTGAAGGAGCTGTAAGAGATTTTGATTCAGGCGCTGGAGTTAAGAACTATTTAGATGGAGAGGTTAAATTGGCTAATGGAGTTAGAGTATTCTCTACTACAAATTTCCCATCTCATACTGGAAATTATCTATTAAAAGTTCCTTCTGGAACAACTGGCGTAAATTCACCTTCATATTCGGTAAAATATAATTCAGTCTCGGAGTATACAGGTTTATTAAAAGGAAGAACTTATAGAGTATCTGTTTGGGTGCATTCGAGCAGTCCTTCCAGTTGTCAAATTGTGGCTTCATTCCCAGGCGTAACTTCAGTTACAGTATCAAAGTCAAATTCGGCAAATATTATTGCAGGGAATTGGACACAAATAAATTTAGATATTACAATTCCTAATTCGCCTACTAATGGTGATGAATTAAAAATTCAACTTGAATCAAGTTCTGGCGATGCTTATTTTGATGATTTTAAATTTTATCCTGTAGATGCTATTGTTACTTCAACTGTTTATGAACCAAGAACCAATCGGGTATTGGCAACATTGGATGCAAACAATTTTGCAACAATTTATAAGTATGATGCAGGTGGTAAGGTTCTTGAAATTTGGCAAGAGTTTGAAAATATTGGGATTAAAAGGGTGAAAAAATATCAGTATAATTTTGCTAGAGGGGTTAATTAATACATTTTTAATATATGAAAAATATGAAATATTTATTTGTTGGATTTTTTGTTTTGACTGTGAAATTAACATTTTCCCAGGATTTCAATTATGCTTTTCAAAAAAGTGAATCCACATATTCTGAAATTCCAGATAGTACTGTTGTTTTTTCAAATGATGATTTTGACCAATCGAAAAAAATTCCAATTGGCTTCGAATTTAATTTTGCAGGAATAACAATAGATTCTTTAAATATTAAATCAACTGGCTTATTTTCATTTGACGATGGTTATAGGTATAATTTTATGTTTTTTAATAAAAATTTTCTTTTCAGTTCCAAAACTGATTCTTTAACCTCTATTTCTTCTCTTGTCGAGAATGAAAATAATATTAGTGTCTTAAAAATTCAATTTAAAAATATGTTATACACATTAAATGGTAGTAATGTTTATTTGTCATTTCAAATTTGGCTTAAGCAGTATTCAAATAAAATTGAATTTCATATGGGTCCCAAAATGGGGAGTGAAATTGTTGATGCTTGTATGTTCGGTTTAATTAATACAAATAATACTAGTGTAAATAATATAGGATATTTGCTTTCAGGGATGCCGGAAGATCCTATACCATCATTAATTCCTCCAAATGGCCAGTTAGTTTATTTGAATCATTTTCCATTATCAAATACTGTATATACTTTTTCTCCAAATACTTTTTAGAATATGAATTTATTATCTAGAATTAAGTTAGCACCCATATTTTGTTTTTTATTAATAGGAATAAATTCATATTCTATTAATAAGTATTGGTTTTCATCAACCACTGGAAATTTTAATGACGCCTCAAAATGGTCATCTAACAGTGCAAGTATGGTAGCAACTACAGCGCCAACAAGCTCAGATGTAGCAATATTTTTGGGTGCGGGTAATAACGGTAATTGTACGTTAACAGCAAATGTAGATGTTGCTGGGATTACAGTGAATGGTTATACGGGTTCAATTGCACAGAATTCTTTTTCTATTATTGTGGGTAACTCTAATGCCTCTTTTTCAACAGGAACTTTTTCCGGTGGATCAGGTACAATATTAGTTAATGGAACCTTTACTTTATCAGGTGGAACTTTCATTTCAACAAGTAGTACTTTAACGTTGGCAAATTCTGTTACTAGCTCTTCTGGAACATTTACACATAATGGTGGGACTGTAACATTTTCTAGTTCGGCATCTCAGACAATTCCTGCCTGGAATTTTTACAATTTGACTTCAACCTCTACTGGGGCAAGAGTGTTAATTTCTTCGGGCACTATTGGTATTGCAAATACATTTACAAAGGGAACAAATACATATACAATAAGTGGATCAACAATTGATTATAATGGAACAGGGACACAAACAGTAATCGCCTTTAATTATAATAATTTAACTTTTTCAAGTACGGGTTCGAGAACTTTGGCCTCATCTGGTACTATAGGAATTGCTGGTGTTTTTACAAAAGGAACAAATCCAACAACAATTACAGGAAGTACAGTTGATTATAATGCACTAGGACAATCTCAAACAATAACTGCCTTTAATTATAATAATCTTACTATTAGTCAAAATAGAGATATTAAAAGTATAACGCTTGCTAATTCAGGGACAATTGGTATTGCCGGGGGGTTCTCAAATACAGCGACTTTTTCTTCTGGAACGTTTGTTATTACTGGAAGTACAATAAATTATAATGGTACTGGTGCACAAACAGTAATTGCATTTAACTATAATTCTCTTACTATTTCTAGTGCTCGAACAACAAATAGTGTAACTCTTGTTAATGGTGGAGTAATAAAAGTTGCAGGAACATTTTCTAACACTTCAACATTTACAACAGGAACTATTATTTCAACAAATAATACTTTTGAATATAATGGAACTGGTGCTCAAACTATAGGTGCAATTCCATATAATAATTTAACTATTTCAGGTTTTAGGTCAGGAAATATTACACTAGCTAATACTGGAGTAATTGGAATTGCTGGATCATTCACTAATACAGCAACATTTAGTTCAGGTGCCTTTGTAAATACAGGTAGTACAATTGATTATAATGGAACTGGTGCTCAGACAGTAATTTCATTCAATTACAACAGCTTAACGATTTCAGGGAATCGTGTTGCAAACAATGTTACAATGGCTAATGGAGGAACAATAAAAATTGCCAAGACGTTTTTTCCTTCTGCTAAATTTACAACTGGTAATTATATTACCACAAATAATACAATTGAATTTAATGGGACTGTAGCCCAAGTAATTTCACCATTCCCTTACAATAATCTAATTAGTTCTTCTACAGGAGAAAGAAGTTTTTCAACTGTTGGAAGTGTGAAAATCGCAGGAACATTTACAAAAGGAACTAATGCTTATGTAGATCAGGGGTTATATGGAGACGGATTTGCATCACTAAATGTTGGTATAAATACAAAATATTGGACTGCACCAATTCCTAATTCTATTATTGTATTTGTTGTAGGCCCCAATGGATTTATATTAAAATCAACAGATGCTGGAGCAACATGGAACCAAATTACTTCTGGAACGACTAAAGATTTAAGAAGAATTGTTTTTTATGATGCGAATAACGGTTTGATTGGGGCTGCTAGCGGATTGATATTAAGAACAACGGATGGTGGTAATTCTTGGTCATCAAACCAGTTGACTGAAGCAGATAATTTTAATGGAATTTGTTATGTTAATAGTTCACTAGTAATTGCAACTGGAGGAAATGCAAATAGTATTATTTATAGAAGTACAGATGGTGGGATTAATTGGACTAAGATAACAAACACAGTACCTGCAACACCAAGAGCATTATATACCGCAAAGTTTATTGATAACCTTACAGGATTTGTTGTTGGACTAAATGAAACTTTGTTAAAAACCACTGATGGTGGTTTAACATGGAATATTTTAACAAGTGGAGTTGGAAATTATCATTTTGCAGATATTGATATTACAAGTGATAAAGCAATCTTTATTGTAGGAAATCATTATTCTACTTTCGATAATAGAACATATAAATCTACAGATTTGGGTGCTTCATTATCTGTAATTAATAGTTCTTCCATTACTTCTAGTTCTATTGACTTTGTTGATAATTTAATTGGATATACTGCAGGTGGTGATGCAGCAGCGAATACAGGTGTAGTTTTTAAAACTACTAATGGAGGAGTAAATTGGACTCAGATTAATATTGGAACTAGTAGGTTTGGTAGTATCCGATTTGCCGATGCCAATACTGCTTATTTATATAATTTAGGTGGTGATGTGGTAAAATATACTTGTTGTACTGAAGGTGGAACAGTTGAATTTAATGGGACTATTTCTCAAACTGTACCTAGTTTGAATTATCATAATTTAACGATTTCAGGTACACGAACAACCAATAGCGTTACATTAGAAAACACTTCTCCTATTGGAGTTTCTGGAAATTTTTTAAAAACAGCAACTTTTACATCAGGCGGTTTTATTACTACAAGTAATACAGTTAATTTAAATGGAGTAAACGAGCAGTCAGTTTCTACCTTTACCTTTAATAATCTTAATACTAATCAAAAGGGTAAAAAATCATTGTCAGGAAATGTAATTGTTCAAGGTACAATGAACATGATTGATGGTGAAATTTTTACAGGAGCAAATACGTTAGTCCTATCTTCTACTACTTCTTCTTCAATAACAAGAACAAAAGGATATGTTAGTACTTCTAGCACTGGTTATTTAAGAAGAACTACAAATTCAATCGCTACCTACCTTTTTCCTATCGGATATAAAACAACTAATGATTCTGCGGATTATTTTGTGATAAGTTTGGTGCCAGGAAAAACTGCAACTCAGCAGTTTGATGCTTCGCTGCATTCTACAAATACTGGAATTAATTTGTCATACGATAAAGTAATGTATGGAACTGGTACAGAAACAGTTCAATTGACTATTGGTACAGGAAGTTATAATGCCTTGCAATTAGAATTTGATATTAATAGCAGCGCAAATATAAATGCCGTGAGAGTTTATGATCAGAATGATTTAACATTGAAGACACTTCCAGCATCTTATTATTCAATTACAGGAGGCAATATATTAGGAATACCAAATATCTATCAACTTTGTTTACTTTATTCAAAGGCGACTTTAAATTCAGCAATGAATTGGACATATGAAGTTTCATTCGATGCAAATGATTTACCTATTGCTGAGCAAATTCAATATTCTGATTTTCTTGGAAGAACAATACAAACCCAATCTAGAAATTTTGCTGATAATACAGTACTAGCTTCCGAGAATTGTTTTGATAGCTATGGAAATCCTGTAATTCAAACATTACCTGCACCAATAGGAAGTGTTATCGGCTACCAAGCAAATTTTATAACTTTTAATAATTTGCCATATGGTTATACAAATTTTGATGGTGCTAAATTGGATAATCCTAACCCCGTTGATAATTCAAAGGCAGGTACATTAGGTTGGTATTATAGTAATAGTAATACGATTGAACCATACCAAGCTACCACTAATTTTCCTTACATGAGGAAAGAAACGACTGGAGCAATGAGAACAGCTGCAGCAGGAGATAATTATAAAATGGGTAGTGGCCATGAATCAAAATCATTCTCAATGGTATCAGGTGATGAGCTAAAATTCATTTTTGGAACAAATAAATCATATAAATCATATTTGACTGCACCTACGACCAATCGTTTATTATCTCTTCCAGTAACAATTTCGGGTGGAATACAAGCAACAAAAACAATAGGTGTTGATTCGGAAGGGAAGGAAGTAGTTAGTTATAGTTATGGAGGGTTGACTATTGCAAGTTGTTACACTGGATTATCGGATGCATGCTCAATGGGTAATGTTGCTAGTACTTTAAAATACCAAGGCACTAGAAGTGTTGATATTCACATCCCTGCATCAAAAAAATCGACATTGAAATTGACCTTGCCAATGTATAATTTATTTGGACTACAAACAGTATCTGCATCAGATATTACCTTTAAAATTACAGATGTGAGTAAAGACTATTTGTTAGTTAGCGGTACAGATTATACTGTTAATGCAGGGACACGTTTTGTGACCTTTTTAGGGGCATATGCTTCTGGCAGTAGTGTTTTAAGGATTTCGTTTGATTATACGCAATCAATACTTAATTATTTTGCAACAAATTATATAACTGTACCGGATGTTGCTATAAATTATGATTTGGATTATAGCAGATGGAGTGTTAATTATTACGATTTGGCTGGCAATTTAAAAAAATCAGTTTCACCAAAAGGCATTAGCTGTTCTAGTCCTGGTTCTATTTCAATGGCAACAACTTATGATTATAATAATTTAGGACAGGTAATTACAACCGAAAGTGTTGATGAAGGGAAAAAGGAAATAACATATGATAGTGAAGGCAAACCTCGATTTTCCAGAAATGCATTGCAGGCTGCAAATAACAAGTTTAGCTACACAAATTATGACGATCAAGGAAGAGTAATTGAAAGTGGTGAATATACAACAGCAAATAGTGGTGGAGCAGGGAGTATTTATTTTCAAAATTTTTACGGAACAAATCCCCCGCCATATACTGGAAATATTTCATCAGCTACTATTATTAATAATATTGGAAGTACCGGATTAGTTACAGGAGATTGTTCAGAAAGAAGTTATGTTTATTATTATCCATTAGCTTCAGGGGAAGATATTCCTGGAACGTATTCTTATAAGTCAAGCTATTCCCCTAAATATACAATAGGTGAAATTTGTAAAACTAAAAATGATCAAGCAGCAACTTGGTACAGTTATAATCAATCGGGTCAGGTAGTTTATACTGTTCAGCAAATTTTAGATGCAAATTATACAACATTGAAAACTGCAATTAATGATCAAATTAAAACAGTTGATTATACTTATAATCAATACAATGGAACCTTGTCTGATCAAACTTATCAAAAAAATGATAATTCTGAAAAACTAAAACATATTTTCACATATGATGCTGCATTGCGATTGACGCAAGTAGATGTAGCTATAGGAACGGGATCTGCTTTAACACAAGCAAAATATGTTTATTCAAAAACAGGTGCATTAAAACGTAAGGAACTCGGTGATAAATTGCAAGGATTAGATTACGTTTATACAATTAATGGACAACTAAAATCAATTAATCACCCATCCTTAGATGAGAATAAAGACCCTGGGCTGGATGGAAAGACTGGAAGTGTAAATGAATATTTTGGTAAAGATGTTTTTGGCTTAACACTAGATTATCATGTAAATGATTATGTTCGTGCAAACACCAATATTACAAGTACTGGAGGTATTTCTGGTGGAAGTAGCAAGTACAATGGATTAATAACAGCCCAACGTTTTAAAACAAGATCTTTGACAGGAACAGGATATTCAGTTGAAAATGGAGCAAATTGGATTGATCCCAATGGCACTACCCATAAATTGCAAATTGTAAGTGGTGTTTCAGATGAAATAACCTTCCTATACACTTACGATGATGAATCAAGACTTTCAACTTCAACTTTTGCTAACTTTAATAATAGTACTAATGTTTTAACAAATATAGCGAATGACCGTTATAAAGAATATGGAACATCTTCATTAGGTGGAATCGCGTATGACTTAAATGGGAATATTACTTCCTTGAAGCGAAATGGACATTACTTGTCAGGAAATTTGATGGATAATTTCACCTATTCCTATACAAGTAATACCAATAAGTTAGCGAGTATTATTGATGGAGTAAGTAATGGAACTTATTCGAGTGATTTTGATGCATCAACATCTCAAGCATTTACTTATAATGCAAATGGTCAAATGATAACTAGTGCGGCAGAAGGTGTAACTGGTATTGAATATTATCCAGGTGGATTAACAAAAAAAGTTAGCTATGGATCAAAGTATGCACAGTATTGGTATGACGATAGAGGACAGAAAATTAAAACTAAATACTTTAATGATACAATTTCAAAATATACTTGGTATATTTCTGATGCAAGCGGAAATCCATTGGCTATTTACGAGGCTGATGAGGCTATTGGACTTTCAAATTTTGGTCTTATTGATCAGCCAATTTATGGAAGTGGTAGAATTGGAATGCTGGATAAGTCGACTGGAGTAATTGAGTATGAGATTACTGATCATTTGGGAAATGTAAGAGCAACAATCAAGGCGGTTTCATTAAGTAGTCCTGGTATTTATGAATTAACTAGTCGTACAGATTACTATACCTTTGGTGGAGCAATGCCAGGACGCACATTTACACCTACATACCGCTACAATTACCAAGGACAAGAGAATGCCGTTAACTCAAAATGGCAATCTTTTGAATTACGATTGCATA